>Ga0209633_10000339_pt1 | contig 55706 bp, 53 predicted proteins | sample Cruoilmetagenom1_FD_187290 | JGI IMG/M metagenome (GOLD analysis project Ga0209633, IMG submission 187290) | Oil polluted marine microbial communities from Coal Oil Point, Santa Barbara, California, USA - Sample 1 (SPAdes) (version 2) | ecosystem: Environmental > Aquatic > Marine > Oil seeps ... | reverse complement strand
TACTGGAATTTCTTGAATGAGTTCAAGAGGGGCACATCACCTGCGATGTTAGAAGGATTAACGGACCACATATGGAGTTGGAACGATTTTTTAATGTATCATTATGCTGTATAGATTAGGACATTACTATCGCCTTTATAGACAACTCCGTAGAAGTTAATCCATCTCCGCTTTCCTGGCCGTAAACTATATTGGCACAGGTGCTCAATCCCCTCTCATTTTGAAGGGGCATCGGAAGTATCACTGGAATCCCCATTGCAACCCATGCGTAGCCATCGGTCGATTCCACTTTAAAATGGTGCGTCATCCCTAATTTGAAGGGCAATCCTTCATCTAAATTCCAGGTCAGGTAATTGTGCCCGTCTCTCGTCGCTTCTGATGATATTCCAGAAGTTGTACAGCGGGTTGGAAAAACTATCGGAGCGAACAGTTTTAACGCGACGAGCTCATCTACGCCTATCCCTATAGCACTGGATAGCCCCTTTATTTTCTCCAAATGCTGCGGATAAACTTCTTCTAAAATTTTGATGTGATTTCTCGCATCCTCCATCAATTGTCGAGGAGCATGGTCTTTCTCCGCTTTTTCCCAGATCATCTCTCTTATTTTTAGATATTTATCGAAGAATTTTAAACCTGCCTGATAACCAATTTCGTAGTGTGTGCCTTTAAATCCCACGATCTTTGGCGCGTCGTGGAAAATTGTATGCCTTTCTTCGACAGACGATTTTGATGTTGTTTCGATGTCCATCATCGTTGCTATAGCTCCACCAGATGCCATCGTTACCATTCCCAGCGCCAAAAATACCGCGATTATTTTCTTCATTCTTTCACCTTTTCTCATCTCTTGCCATCAATAAAGATATTTCCAGAGAGTTTTCTACTCTGACCGCACTTTCTCCATCCAGTTGATTTCGCGAAGAACTTTCCTCGAGCAGTAGAGGGATGAGCCCTCTCTTCGGCTGTGCCATCTTCACGAGATAAGATCCGGAAGGGTAGTTTTTGTTCCCTATTTCAACATCTTGCCCCAGTTCCTCCATAGCTATGCCGTGAAGCCCAAGGCTCTTGATGATCTTCTCACCTGAAGAAGGTACGATATATCCCCATGGGGGAGCAACAGCCCCGTCATCGAGATAGATCAAACCTTCCCTGTTTTCTCCTTTTATGACGGCGTTGGCTTTTGCGAATTCGACCATATTCTTGATCATGCGGCTGTTTTCATGAACGTAATTTAAGGTTGTATTCATGATCAATTCCTGAGAGTTAACGCGAATTTCTCTTCTATTTGCTCCCAATCTGAACATATTTGACTCTGCAAGCATGGCTATGCAGTTGTGCAGACCCATCTGATTTCTCGCTATAGCGGGATCAGGGCCTCCTGCCACCTGGGTGAGTGGTATGCCCGCAAACGTAATTACCCCGTAATCCCCAATGGTGTAGCCCGCCCCCTTTGCAGCAGGCCAGATCCAGTTGTACACGAGATCCTCGCTGGCCATGCGTATAGTCGACTCCACGTTTCCGTTGCTGGGATACATCGTGGTGATATCCCAATCGTATATGCGGATCGGCTGAATTGGAATGCCTATTCCGCCGTATTCGTGGTGGTCGATCACGACATGGGGTTCCCATTCAAGTACCACTTCCTGCACCGCTCTGGCTTCTGGCGTTGCCAGGGCCATGTGATCCCTGTTTATGTCGACTCCATCCGCATTTTTCCTCGTATTTCTTTCAGAACCATCGGGATTTATCATCGGTATGACGAGGACGACCTGGTTTTCCAGCAATCGAGCGGCATCCTCCCCATTTGCCAGGTATCTGATGATATCCAGGGATGCATCGGTGACTGCCGGCTCGTTTCCGTGTTGCCTCGCCATAAGAAGCGTGACGCACCTTTCTCCCACGTCCTCGACCGAAACCACGGCAGGTTCCGCGATTATGGCTAAATATATATCTCTTTCTTCGACTGATTTGCCGATCACCTCCAGGTTTACCCGCCCACTGGATTCTCCTATAGCATGCAATTCTCGAACCAATTTATCGTGCCCGATGAATCCCGTTCCTCTTTCCGCTAAATGAATGGAAGACCTTTCCGTTTCGATTCCTATGGGGAAAGATGGAATTATCACAACTAATGAGGCTATCACAACCAGACATGTTTTCCCGATACGTTTATTCGACACCATTTACCCCCTCATCTTTTAGATATATGGACCAAACCAGAACATATCATTGCAATCGACAATTCAAGGGCTGAAATATCTGAAAGAGATTCTGCGCCATCGATCGTTCTAGCGGACAGATTATAACCCGCATTCATACCGTCCCATGATAACTCAACATCAATACTGGTCTGTGATGCATCAAAATCGTTCAATTCTATGTTAAATTCTCTGCTCGTTCTCTGTGGGATTGAAAGCGTTGTACCGCCAATTGGAACGCCATCGGTATAGAGATCGATCGCAACATTTGAAACATCGCCATAGCCATGGTTATAAACTTCCACCGACAGTGCATTTTCTCCCTCATAATAGGTCAAATCCGAAATCGATAGAATTGCCGGAAGGGAGACCCCGGCATATTCACTCTTCATCTCCTCGTACGCCCATTTTCCCTCGCTCAGATCGAGAGATGTTAAGAGAGATGCCGCATTCTCGAATTTTCCCTCTTTCAGATAATCATAAGATATATTCTCTATTTCAGAGGAAGTGATAAGTTCCTTTCTCTCCAATTCAAGGAGATGAGGTGTTAGCTCACCTGGGGGCCGTAATTCTCTGCGCACGGATTCAGATGCTCTCCATGCGTCTCCATTCAGATAAACCTCGCAAATTTCTGTGGAGATGATGTGAAGAGGGACATAGAGCGTGTTGCAGGGTAGACCTAGAGCAACCCACATGACCGATAATTCGTTCGGGTAAGTTTCATTCACCTGGAATGTCACCCCTAGAAGTGTGCTGGAACCGCCAGATTTTGGATGCCCGCAGATAGAGCCCTCATATTCAGAAATCATGCCGCCTTTTCTCACGTGATGGTGCCTGGACAATTCATTGCAATCATAGATGGTGAAGTTGCCTTTCTTGCGCTCGAGGAATTGTTTTGCCGCCTTATATCTTATTATACAATCTTCGGATAGAGCTGAAAACAGGCTATATTTTTTCAATACGATGAAGTAATTCGACCTGTACCCCACATCATCAACTATGATCGATTCCTTATAAGAAGATAAGGAAAACCCGGTAACTTCGATGATCGCACCTTTTTCCTCATCGACAACGAAGAACATGGATCCGCCCGCTATCTTATGTTTCTTTACCATGTTTTTTAACATATCATAAGCGCTATCTACAGAGTCGCATCTCTCGACGATGAGCCTGTTAACCACGAGACTACCCGCTCCAAAAGGATTTATGGCCCACGTAGCGACGGCATTGTTCCCGGCAGCAAGTCCAAATTTGTTTATTCCCGCCGCAATTCCATTTTGCCCTGCAGTGACCACCGCGTGAAACGGATGACCCCTGTCGGGTATGATCTTTACGACTACCTGCGTACCGCGCCTGCTATCACGATTTTTATGATAGATTGAATCTCCGTTAAGAGTCGCATCGCCCGTTGCGATCCAGGATGTGCAGCCGCCGTGGCTTCCCTGGATTATTTCTGAACATAGATTCAGAGAAAGGACATCATCATAAGATGTGTTGGAGGCTTCGGCCATAGCTTTTAACTCGTTGAGCAAATGAGGGGCGATCTCTTTGATCGTTTTCTCTCTATTTCTAGCCATCTCAAGGATATTCCCCCTTTCATATCTATGGTCTCTGGCAATTTCCCAATACGATCTGATATTCTCATGGATCGCGTCTTTTAATTGAGTGCCATATTGCCATCCGATCTCTTCTGGAGCGCCGTGAAAAGTAAATGCCTGATCGTCTATTGAGCTCGAAGAGTCTAAAGGGGTAATACATTCATGATGTTCTTTTGCAGTAATACTGCTCACCGCTGCGGTCAACAAAAGGACGACCACAAATGTCGATATTTTTTTCATTTCGTTACCTGACATTTTTCTAATAAATAGATGATACTTAAAATTTCCTATGCTCTCAGTCAAATGCGGTGACAGGTTAAACGACCTGGAAGACTCGCGCGTATGGGTTCTTAACTTCTCAGCTAGATCTATTTTCCATCAATCCCCATTTACCCTTATGGGGTAAAACCCCAATTCCGGAAGATACTATAACTACGATCCCATATCAATCCCCGATGCTGTTTGAACATACACGAAATCGCATATTCTGGAAGCCCAAATAATCCCGACATAAGGATGGAGAGATGATAGAACCAATCCTGACTGTAGGCATAATCATTTTCGTGGGGTTTATCCTGGGGGAGATAGTCGCGAAAATAAAGTTGCCTAAGGTGACAGGTTATATCCTTGCCGGGGTACTGCTAAATCCAGACCTGTTCGGCATCATCTCTGAAGATTTTGTTGAGCACACCAGCCTGATCACTAACATCGCTCTTTCCTTCATAACGTTCTCGGTGGGTGGATCGCTTTTATTCTCCCGGATAAAGAAATTGGGAAAAGGTATAATCGGCATCACCGTTTTTGAGGCGGAATTGGCCTTCGCGGCGATAGCATTGGGCTTTTTTGTGCTGGGGTCGTTTTCCATCCTTTCCGTGGGCAACAGCGTTTTAGCGTTTATCCTCCCCCTCAGCCTATTGATGGGCTCGCTGGGTTCACCCACTGATCCATCCGCTACCCTGGCTATTACACACGAGTACAGGGCGAAAGGTGACGTCTCCTCTACGATCATGGGCGTTGCCGCGTTCGACGATATATTCGGAATAGTAAATTACACCATCGCTACGGTGATAGGGGGAGTGTTGATCCTGAACCAGGATCTCACACTGAATTCGATGGTCCTAAGCCCCCTGGTGATAATCCTAGGGGCTGTTGCTCTTGGCGTGGTTATCGGGTTTATCTTAAATTTTATCACTTGTCTGATAGAAAGGGAGACGGAGGGGGCCCTTATAGTGCTGGTCTTCGGAATGTTGCTTCTATGTTTCGGCCTTGCCTCATTATTGGGATTCGATGAGCTCCTCTCAACGATGACGATGGGGATTATCGTGGTGAACTTCAACAAGAAAAGGGAGAAGATATTCTCGATCCTGGAGAGGTCCATGGAAGAGCTGATATTCGTCCTTTTCTTCACCTTAAGCGGGATGCATCTTGACTTTTCGGTCCTTTCCACCACCTACCTTCTGATACTATTCTTCGTCATGTTCAGAGTAGTAGGCAAGGTCTCCGGAACCTGGATTGGGGCATCCATCTCCAAATCAAGCGGAAAGGTGAAGAAATACACCGCTGGAGGCCTTATACCGCAGGGGGGTATTGTGGTTGGCTTAGCGCTGATGATCAAACAGAACCCCGCCTTCGATGGCATATCCGACATCATCATAAGTACGATCATAGGGGCTACGATCGTTCACGAGTTGATCGGGCCTATAATCGCCAAGACGTCGCTTAAGAGAGCTGGCGAGATAGAAAACTGAGATGCTTGGTTAAACGATTTTTATCGTTATACAAAGTATGTAAACTCAAGGGGGGGGTGAGGGTTGGAAGGGAGAGGGGGGAACTGGTAGATTAGATTAGTGTTCCCCCTTCTCCTTCTTTCTTATTAATAAGTCTTCATGGCCTGTTTTATGTTCTCGGTGGCGGCTTTGGGATCCGCCACGTGGGTTATCCCTCCCCCCACCACGACGATTTTAGCCCCGGATTTTACCGCAAGGGGTGCCGTCTTCGCCCTCATCCCACCTGCCACAGCGACCGGGATCTGGACGGAATCGCACACTTCTTCTACCAGGGGGAATGGGTATCCAGCATATTCTTTACTCAATTGCTTATCTATTGATATGTGAAATTCCAGGATGTCGGCCCCCAACCTTTCCAATTCCGCAGCTCGTGAAACCGGGTTGGATATCGCTATCAGGTCTGCCATTATGTGTACCCCCATCTTTTTTGCTTGTTCTACCGCCTTTGCTATCTCCAGATCGTCAGATGACCCGGATATTCCAACGATATCTGCACCAGCTAGAGCCGCTATAGCCACCTCTTCGGCTGAATTTGCCAGGGTCTTTAAATCGGCTACCAGGATTTTTCCCGGAAATTTTTTCCGTAATTCCCGAACGGCTTTAGCGCCTTCACACTTTATCAGCGGGGTTCCAACCTCCAACCAATCTACTCCCCCCATGTTTGACTGCTCTGCGATTCTCAGGGCGTCTTTCAATTCCGTCAGATCTAAAGCTACCTGAAGAATGGGATTGCCGAATTCCAACCTTTTCTTTTTCCCCTGTTTTGATGGTATCCTAGACGGGATCTCTTCGATCCGGATCTGGGCGTCGTCATTATAACTGGCTATCGGTATGTTTAATCCCTTTAATTCTTTGACCTGCTCAGGTTTACACAGCATGTAGTGGACCCCATTTTTTTCGAGGGTTTTAGCCCTATCCAACCCCGCATTTACCAGATCCGCCATGATTTTAACATCATACTTCCTGGCGGCTTCGACAGCGCCTATTATGGTCGAGTCGTCCGCAAGACCTGAAACCGTGATTACGTCCGCGCCGGCCAGAGCAGCTACCTCAACTTCCAAAAATCCAGTATCCATGGATTTCAAATCCGCGAGAATAACATTATCCGGGCATCTGCCTCTAATCGCTTTCAGCCCAACCATCCCAATGGACTTTACGGTTACGGACCCAAGGCCCAACCAGTCTTCCTCGTCTTTTCTCATCTCCCAGTTTTTTATCACGCCTTCTAAAGAATCCGTCTGGACAAGTAGCAATTTTTTTGGAAATTTTGTCATCGTTTTCCTCCTATGAATCTTATTCCAGGATCTGGTTTAGACTCTGGCTTCAGGTCTACAGGGGTCTTGCCCTCATCCCATTTCATGTTAGTCCGTATTCGATTTGGGTAGATAAAATATGCGTTGGTAAAGACCTATTATCCGCCGCCCTTTCCGATCGAACTAATGTCATCGTTGGAGTTGCTGCCACTATCTATCGTGGAACAACATACGCCTGGGTTAGGCAAAGCTTTAAATATTATGGATAACTTAGTTAATTATGACACGAATGAAAAAAACTGCTAAAGTGGGCGTGTCTCTGGGAGTTGCCGCGCTCCTGATCGTGGTATCGCTCCAGGGGTTTGCTCTGGTTTGTGGGATAGATGACCCACCGGATGAAGACCCGTACGGGGATGGGCCTCTATGCATGGGTTTTGACCCGACTGACGAAGACCCGTACGGCCTCGCGCTATGCATGGGTTTCAAACAACTTGATGATGACAAACAACTTGATGATGACAAACAACTTGATGATGACAAACAACTTGATGATGACAAACAACTTGATGATGACAAACAACTTGATGAAGATGATGAGCCTGCGCTGAGCATGGGTTTCAAACAGGAAGATAAGGGGTTATGGAATATGGTTTGTGGGATCGACGACCCACCGGATGAAGACTACTACGGCCTCGCGCTATGCATGGGTTTTGATGACCCGGATGAAGGGGATGGACCTATCTGACTAATGCGCCCAGTACGGATTCTCTAAATCGATGTATGCCGACAAAGCCGCTACAGCCCCCTGCGCACAGGCTATGACGATCTGCTTTATCCCCGTCGTCACATCCCCCGCCCCATAAACGTATTTCCTGCTAGTCCTCTGTGCGCCACCTACCTTTATGTAACCCCTATTATCCATCTCCAACTCCAGGAGTCTGGCTATCTCGTTGTTAGGTTTCTCGCCTATCGATACGAAAATGCCATCACAGGGCATCTCCTCCTCCTTTCCTTCTTTCGTTATAATCACGCCTTCAACCTTTTCTTTTCCCCCTATCTCTTTAACCTGGGAGTTGTACAGCACTTTGATACCCCTGGAAAAAGCGGATTCCTGCAGTAATCTATCAGCTCTCAGCTCATCCCTGCGATGGATAATTCTGGTCTTTACCCCGATTGAATTGAGATAAAGGGCCTCACTCAAAGCTCTATTGCCCCCACCCACCACGACCACGTCTCTATCTTTGAAGAAGAAGCCATCGCATGTTGCGCAGTGACTTACGCCTTTCCCCAACAATTCCTTTTCACCTTTGACGTTCAACTTTCTGTATCGCGCTCCAGTAGCTATGATTATCGCCCTGCTTTCATAGGTCTCTTTCTCGCTCCTGATCTCGAATTTGCCCCCTAGGGTTTTAACCTTCAGGACTTCCTCTCCCTCTTTTATCTCCGTGTGTTTTAAGCAGTGGGCTTTCATCTTCTCCATGAGCTCCACTCCGGAGATGGATTCAAAGCCCGGGTAATTCTCCACCAGCGGCGCCTCCCCCGCCTGGCCCCCTGGGACCCCTCTTTCGAGGACGATGCTACTAAGTCCGCTTCTTGAGGAATAGATGCCAGCCGTCAATCCCGCTGCGCCGGCCCCCACTATAACGACGTCGTACATGCTGCTTCATATGCTGTTCTACTTATATGATTATCTGGTCCTGATGATACACCTTACACCACCTACACGATACCGAAATCTATTTATCTATAGGATCTAATATAGTTTTGGATAGAAACCCGCCTGGCGGGAGGAGGTGATAAAAACGAAAGGCACGAGACCTGTAATTGCGGCGATTACGGTAGCTATAGCGATGACGGCACCAGCGTTAGTTGGCCTGGTACAGGCCCCAACCGAAACGCTAACTCTTGTAACGGTCGTCGAAGTGACGGCGACAACGGATTATGAATATGGATTGAAGATAGGGGGGCTGTTCGCCGAAAATTATCGTTACCTGGCGAGTACTTTCTTTGAAAAGGTTAAGGGGGAGGGAATAGACGCGGCGGAGATCTCCATCAAGGCAGGAGAGCTCATCGACGTTCTAAATCGTTATTACCCGCCACATCTCGAAAGGTTGAAAGGATTAAGCGATAGAATCGGCATCCCACTGGAAGACCTGGTAGCCATCGAATTGTACGGACCTGGTCTCTTCAGATTTGGTTTCAGGGGATGTACAACTAGCGCTTCCGCACCGCCAGCAACCGGTGATAGCAAAACCTACATCACCTGGAACATAGATGGCGCTTGGGATATGTGGAAATTATTCCAGTTCAGAATTCCACATCTTGTAGTTAACACCGTACTCGGGCACAACAGATACATCTCTTGGGGTGTGCCGATCCTCTTTGAAGATGGCATCCTGAATGAGAAAGGCCTGGCTTGCACAGCAAATACGAATACCCAGACTAAGGGCACCGGTATGGGCTTACTTCCAACCTGGATAAACGCCATGGCTATGGCAACATGCTCAAACGTTTATGAGGTTGCGGAGTTGATCGCGAGCCTGCCGAGATTTAGCGGTAGTGACCCGTTAACCACTATGTTAGGCACTAATTACCTGTGGGCCGACGCCCATGGCGGCATCGCCTCGACCGAATGGACCCACAGCCATTTCGGCGTTAAATTTGGAGAAGAGACCGGCGGCATAATGGGCCAGGCAAACCATAATCAATGGTTAGATAGGAATTTAACCGGGGGGCTTGGTCCTGATGAATCTCCTTCTACTTACGCGCGGTGCGCAAGAATGTGGGGGTTGTTAAGGGAACACTACGGCCATCTAGATCTGGCCACTATGAAATCGATAGTATCCGATCATGGGCCGGGAAATCCACATATTGGAAATAGCATGACCATTTGCAGGCACTTCGATCCAGAAGCGGGGCTTAACCAAGCGGGCACTGGCGTGTGCTTGATAATCGAACCAAATGAGCGCGTAATAAACTGGTGCCCGGGGCATCCGTGCAGAGAGCCCTTCTTCAGGCTGTATTACGGTTGGATGAGCTGACGCCCCTTCTTTCTTTCCAGCCACCATCATTACCCGTTTAAAAGACGGGTCTCTAAGTCTCAACGGCGGAGACTCATACCCGGGCATTAGTAAGATTTAAGTATATGGGAAAGATATAAAGTAATGGAGATAGGTGATTAAAATGTGGAGAAAGATTTGTGGAGTGGCGATCGCTTTGCTGCTGTTGGCCCCATTTTTACCAGCTGCGGCGTTCTCGATGGAGAAAAACTCTCAGAAAGACTCCAGTTATGAGAGGCTATCGACCAATCCTCTAGTTATAGAGATCGAAGCAGAATCGGAATATGGTTATGGCCTACGATTGGGCGAACTCTTGAGGGATTCTTATGTAACTGCGATTAGGCTCTTCTGGAAAGTGGTCGAAAGATTGGACATTGATGAAAAAACATTGAGGGCAAATGCCGAAAGACACATATCAGTGCTGGAAGACCACTACCCATCGTATCTAGAGAGGCTCAGAGGGATCTCGAGTGGCGCAGGCATTCCTATAGTGGATTTAACATCCCTGGAATTAAACGCGGTAGACCTCTACAAGCTGTTCGATTGTACGACTGGCGCCGCAGGGCCCAAGGCGACGGCCAATGAGCAGTCCTATCTAATATGGACGATGGACCTCTTCTGGTTCACCTACGCCCTGTTTGAACTTCTGACGCCTTTGCTCTACCCACTCATGGGTTTGATCGATATAGGAATCGAGCATATGCCCGGGCTATTCTCCTTCATAGTAAGGAAAGCGCCTGGGGGCTATAAGTCAATTGGACTAACCATACCGATAATAGGCATGTCCGTCTCTCTGATGAATGAGAAGGGGCTATCTTTCGTAGGGAACAACAACGGTCTTGTCGGTGACCCAGCAGATGCAGGTGGAGGGCTATCTTCGATAGAGCTCATCACCATGTGTATGGATCACGCCGCAAATGTACACGAGGCAGCCGAACTCATCGAGTCCGCCCCAAGAGCTTCAGGAGGAGGGTTGGGGGCGACGATGAACGTCATTTTCGGAGATAGCGAGGGCGGTATAGCCTCGATCGAGTACTCCCATAGTTACTTCGAAGCGGCGTTTGGCGGCGAGGAAGAGACCCATCGCGAATACGTGGACGGGGATTACACGCTGGTAGAAGGAAGGGAAGATATATTGGGACAGGCAAACCATCACCAGTATCTCCCATATGAGCTAACTGGTTCGCCAGGCCCAGGAGATTACCAGTCATCCTGGATACGTTGCGCGAGGATGTGGGAGCTGCTAAATGAACATTATGGGGGAATAGACCTGGCGGTCTGTAAGGGGATCTTATCGGACCGGAAGAATGGTCCCGTTATTGCTGGGACTCAATTGCCGGGCTTCAACTCGATAGATCGAGGCGGTCTATTCGATCAGTGGGAATATACGGTGTGGGGAGAAAACGCTTTCATAGCGGACTTCGGGCCAGCGGAGACGAACTTCTGCCTCATATTCGAGCCGATGTCCTTTAAGCTGCACTTCTGTACCGGCCACGCATCTGTGTCCCACTTCGTGACGATAGACTTCGCCAATCTCCTGACCTAGCCCCCTTTTCTTTTTTATTTTACTCTGAATGCCCCGTTGCTTGCAGCGGGGAGCTTCACTTTTGTTCTTCTTCAAATCGATCGTAATGGACGAGCTCCGACATCTCTTTCCTGTGCGGGGCTTTGGGCTCCTGATCTGGATGCCCAAGGGGCAACATCTCTACGGCCTCCATACCATCCGGGAGGTTCAGAATTTTGCCCACCTTCTTGAAGTCGAAAAGGCCCACGTGTACGGTCCCCAAACCGAGAGAGTGGGCCGCCAAAGCGATGTTCTGGAGAGCGATGCCCATATCAAACATGAACCAATCCCCTCTCTCAGTTGTGGCCTCTCCCTTTTTGTAGCCAGATCTCCCCAATATGGCACAGCCCACTATTACCACGGGGGCCTGATGAAAAGCCTCGGTGGAGGGATTGTGAGGGGAGAGGGTTTCGGCCAGTTTTGCCCTTATCTCCTCATCTTTTACAACCACGAACCTCCAGCACTGGGTATTGGCCCATGAAGGAGCCCATCTACCGGCCTCCAGCACATGGTTAAGATCTTCATCCGAGACGAGATCTTTTCTGTATCTTCTCACGCTCCTCCTTCCCTTGATCGCCTTAAGCACTTCGTTTTCTGCCATCTCCCCTGGATTAGGAGTCGTGCGTTAAAGAGTTTATGCTCGATTGTATGAACAGACGGGTAGATCAAGAGCCAGTTCAGTTCCCTAGCCGCTGAGGAACCGAACGATGGCGCCGCTGGTCTGCTCCATCTCCTCCTGCAGCATATGTGCCGATTTCTCAGAGTATATGAGTTTTGAATTGAGCATGCGTTTTGCCATTACCTTGGCATTCTCCGCGGGTATATACGTATCTTTCTTGCCCGCGACGATGAGCGTTGGGACCTTTATCCCGGGAAGCTGGCCGCAGACGTCTAAACTCAGGATTGCCGAAACCTGCTGAATAGAGGCTTCAAGTTTTGTAGGCGCAATCAGAAGGCGATCGATCCACTCCTCCACGTCGTCGGGATTCTGCTCTATGTACTCATCGGAAAGGAGGTTGGGAATCAGCATCCCTGCCATTTCACGGTCCCATGCGCCTCTTTCAACCAGGAGATTGGAGATTCTGATTACATTCGCGCTAGCTGGCCCAAGAAACGATTCGTCTCCCCCGCAGTAGGTCGATAGTAGAATGAGCTTGTCCACCCTCTCGGGATGATTCGCTGCGAGCTCTTGCGCTATCATGCCTCCCATTGAGATACCAAGAACATGCGCATGTTCAATCCCAAGCGCATCCAGCAGGGCTGCCGCATCGTCCGCCATCAGCCGTATCGTGAACTCCTCCGGATTGCCGAGTTCCGTCCGTCCGGCGCCCCTGTTATCGAAAAGGATGAGCTTGTAGTGATCCGCGAGATTGGGGATCATGTAGTATGGATCCCAGCAGTCCATGTTTCCCTGAAAGCCCATGATCATAAGAAGTGGGCGCCCCTCTCCCCGAATCTCATAATACATCTCGATGTCTCTCACCTTGATTTTTGGCATGCGCATCTATATATATAGAAATATTTAATCCTTTTCCTTTTTCCGCATCGAACGGACGCTGATTTCTGGCCCCAATTGCTCTTCTGTTTTTGGCATAGCTACCACTCGCTTTTACTCATGGGGAAGAAGCTTAATATATAACAAGTGTATCATACTAATGGACAAAAAACTCCAATAAAAGCCTGCACAGCAGGAGGAGGTGATTAAGTGAAGAAGATAACAATGTCTGTTATAAGCGCCATGATCCTGATCATTCCAGCCGTAAGCATGGGTAACTCCCCAGCAAACGCAAATCCCGAGGGCGTAGATTATCAGTATGGTTTCGAATTGGGCAATTCCTACAGAGGGATGTACCTAACAGTTATCGATGGATTCTGGGGACTCCCTCTTGATATCAATGAGGAAGACGCGATGGGAAAAGCTGCTGTTCACATTGAATACCTTGAAGAGATGTGGCCAGGACAGCTATCGAGGTACAGAGGATTGGCCGACGCTCTGGGGGTCGATTTGCTTGAAGTGGTTGTCGCTAGCATTTACTTACCGCCACTTGTTTTTAGGGGATGTACAACCAGCGCTTCGGCACCGCCAGCCACCGATGGGGGAGTATACCTCTCATGGAATCTAGATATATGGGGATTCTGGGGACTTAAGCAATTGATAACTTTACCGCCATTAACGGTTACTGCTATACCCGGCAAATACAAATACATAACCTTTGGAATACCGCTGATAGCCGGTATAGGCTTGCTTAACGAGAAGGGGTTAGCTCTGGTCGGAAATGCTTGCGGTACAACCGATTGTGGAGATGGTCTGACCGCACTTGAAATACCGAATATGATCATGGAGCAGTGTTCCAATGTAAGAGAGGCGGCGAAGTTTGCAGAAGACTCTGAGCGATTCTCTTCCAGCGCCTTTTCGCTCTTTAACCTGAACTACCTGTGGGCAGACGAGGAAGGAGGAATTTGCACGATAGAGGCCACCCACGATTTCTTCAAAGCCGCATTCAGCGGACCAGATGAGCCCCATTTGGAGTATGTGAACGGAAAACTCGTCGAACAACCCGGAAAGCTCGGAATCCTCGGTCAGGGTAACCACCATCAATACCTGGACTATGGGCTGACTGGTGCACCATCTCCGGGACCGGACGGATATGAGTCGAGCTGGATACGTGCGACCAGGATGTGGGATTTGCTCCGGGAGAACTATGGACAAATCGACGTAGATAAAGTAAAGTCATTTACAGCTGACACGGAGAATGGAGTCCAGATAGGGCCAATAGAGCAGGGAGGATTTAACTCGATATGCAGAACCATGCCCCCATTTGGCTGGATCGACTACTACATTGGTTCCCTCACAGGTAAGTACGTGGCCGGAGACCAGCCGGCAATTTTGCACGATCTCGTAATATTTGGGCCCGATCAAACCAATTGGGCATTGGTAATTGAGCCAAAGGAAAAGATCATCTGGTGGGCCGCTGGTTGGTCGCAATGGTTCCCGTACCACCCGATCTACTGCGCCCCATTGCTGGGAGTTGATGGACCATCGGGGTCAGCAGAGGACAGCATCGTTGACAAAGCCTTCAATTTAGGGGTGAATTGTTTTGCGACCACTATCGACATGATGCTGGCCGTACTACCACCCGCTTTGATCGCTCTCCTGGGCAACATGGTTATCATGCTACTCAGGTTACTGGCCAAAATAATGGAAGGACTTGCTTAACCTTAATTTTTTTATTTTTTTTATGAATAATCCCCAGCTGCGGTTGGGATGATAAGGTATAACTAAACCAGGGTGACTTTTGGTGTGTGATGGAGTTGAGGAGAGCGGACCATTGTGTTTACAGGTATAGAAGGATATGGTTTACAAGTATAGAAGAACATGGCACATTACGGGATAGAATATTTGGTTAATCCACCTTCTTCTTAAAAACACTCGTGGGATTTTGTGATAGCGCTATTCTCTCTATCTCCTCTAAATCGCCATGAAAAAGGTGCCCCCTGCAGTTGCAATCACTCGCCCCAAGGGGGAGTTGATCCAGCCTCTCGAAACTTCTTGCCAGAGGGCATTCCTCTTTTTCGTAGCGATAAGCCCGAACCGGCTTACCTTTTTGCAGGAAATAGTCGATGTGCCAGTACATTTTCTTGTCTTCTCTGTCATTAAAGTGCCTTTCTATCCTTTTTGTATTGCCGGATCCCACATACACATACCAACCTTTTTCGAAGTGCATTCCACCTTGAGCGCCGACCTCTATTTCCTGGGAAGCCGGCAAAAACATCAGCAGTGCATAGCTACTCATCCGATTCTAAACTCCATCCATTTTACTCTACCTCTTTCCACAAGATCCCTAATTTTTCTCTCCTTTTCGGACAACCTGGAATTTGAGCTCTTCACCTCGACGAATACTATCCCGTCTTCGTTGAACTGTATCCCATCTATGGGCGAACCTATAAATCTAAAATTTGATGGATCGTAGGGATAAGAATGGAGAAAGGGGGCAAACTGTTCGGTTATTCTGCCGTATGTCGATGACAGACTCCTGCCCCTTTTTTCCGCCTCATTCAATGATAAGCTGAGTTTTTCAACTCTTTTACGATAATAGGCTATGATACCTGCAAGAATGGCCACCAGCATAACTAAGGCCAGCAACACCATCTGGATGGGTGACACGCCTTTTAATAGATGCGAACTAGTTAAAGTTAACTCTAATTCCAAGAACCTTATCGACGCCCCTTACAGATCGTAGACCACACCGGGCACTTTGGGAAAGGGCTGAACCTCACCGATGTGGTCAGCACCGACTATCCAGCTCATCAGCCTCTCCAGGCCTATTCCCGCCCCTACCGTGGATTTCAGTGTGGTTTCCTTCGCCATTTTCAGCAGTACGTCATAGTTCTCTTTTCTTATGCCGTCTCTCTCCATCTTTTTGACCAGTTTGTCATACTGAAACTCCCTCTTCGATCCGGAGAGAACTTCCCCAAACCCCGGCAACATCAGATCAAAGTTGTCCCACTTGCCCGTCTCGAAATCCTCGAAATCATAAAACTCTCGGGGCAGGTTTACCACCCACAAGGGCCCACCGAGATCCTGTACCTTGACTTCCCACTCCTCCCCGTACTTTCCTTCCAGCTCTTCCCTATCGTACACTTTGAACGGCCTGTCTGGAGTCTTCAGAGCGTCGTATCTCTCCAGGTTCACAAGCTCGTCTTTTCTTTCCCGCTTCAGGTCGTCTATCAGCCCACAGACGGCCTTCTCGACAAAACTTCTTATCTCGTCTGAGGTCGTCTCTCTGGCCTCAAAATCCAACTGGGTAAACTCATATGCGTGCACCCCCGTTACGGATCTTTCCCTTCTCTCGATCCTTATGTTCGGGGACAGCGCGAACATTTTTGGGTATGCTAGAGAGCATACGACTATCTTGTGAACTATCATGCTCAGCATGGCGTTCACCCTTTCACCATAGATCTCGACCTCGACCCTCTTCTCGATGGATGCCCCGGGATCGGGCCAGAGAGGATCGGTGGTCTTCGATAGCACGACGGGGAGCAACCACTCAAATCCACCGTTCGTAAATTCATCGGTGAGGCTCCTCAGCGCTTGGGTCGTAATCCCGCCGACGCACATCTTCTTTTCCAGCTCACGCCCGGATAGCTCTTCCAGAGATTTAGGTAGCGGTGCTGTGACTTTCACCGTCTGCTTTTCGCCAATCATTGATAGCCATATATGTCCAGGTCATTTAAACTTTTTGTATAATTTTTTGTCAAAATGCTAACATTATTACGAAAATTTTAAGTTTAATTGACGTTATGTATATTCATGGACGAAAAAGACATGATGATAGTAGAGGAGCTCAGGAAAAACGGCAGGGAAAGCACGAAATCGATCGCTGAAAGACTGGGAATGCCCAGAGCTACGGCTCATGAGCGCATAAAGAAAATGTTGAATTCGGGCGTGATTAAAAAATTCACGGCACAGATCGATTATGAGAAATTGGATCTGGGAACCACGGCGTTTATACTCGTCTCTTTTACCTCAAGAGCTGATATCTCTCAGGAGGGGTTAGCACGGGAGATCTCGCGCATTGCTAATGTGTTCGAAGTGCACATAATATCTGGAGAGTGGGATCTGCTGGTAAAGGCGAGGGGAAAGTCGGTCAAAGAACTCGGCGATCTCGTGGTGAACAGGTTGAGAGGGTTGGAAGGAGTGGAGAAAACGTTGACGTGTTTCTCGTTCAAGGAAGTCTGCTAATTAAAGTAGAAACCCACGCTCGTCTCAAACTGAGGATGGGTGGATTTAACTCGGTGGGCCAATGGTCGCAGGAGTGGCGATATGAGCCCTGATCCAGGGCGGTCGCCCCCTCAACCCTAAACCACGCTTATCCTAAGCTTTAGAAGACCCTCTTTTATCTCCACTTTGAAACCCATCCCTTCGAAGATCTCCTCAAGTTCCGTTTTAAGGAATTTTTTTGGGGCATCAGAGCCTAAAACGAGAGTGAACTCTTTTTCAGAGGTCTTACTTAATTTGAAGAAGTTGCACGCCTCAAGTCGTTTTAGGGGAGCTTCAATGTTATGAAATTTGTGTTTGAACTGCTCTCCATGCGCTCGACACACTTCTCTATGCAATTCCCAGAACTTCTCCTTATCTGGATGCAACTCAATGAACTTCAAAAACAGAAGCCAATGGTCTATATCCAGTATAACATGTTCGCCGGCCGAAAGCATCTCGGCGTGTGTGTAAATCTTCTCGTCTTCGACGAATTCAAACAACGATTTGTGTTTGCTGAAGAATTTTAGAGCTTCGCGCATCAGTTCACTCTGGGACATCCCCAAATCATCCTTCATCTTTTTGAAAAGCTCGAAGGTTTCTTTATCCAAAGCTACGGTGACTCTCTCCGGTACTTTCATCTCATATTGTCCTTTTGCCTCTAGATACTTCGGGTATTTAAGAGCTTCGTCGATTCTTTGTTTTTTGCATTACTGGCTGGGCATAAATGAAATTTAACTGTCTAAAGCGTATAATTATCATAATCAATCAGCGGTTCTCACAATCTTTGTGAAAATCTCTTAAATAGTTTTAGAAAAGGAGATGAAAATACTGTTGAGATGACGGCGGAGTTTTGATGGATAGGGGAAGTAAAATGGGACAAAATGAGCTGGATGGAGGGAGGAGAGAGAGGCCAAATGCGGCAATAAGATGCTTGGAACATAGCATCTTAAAATGTCCGGGTAGAGAAAACGACGATGGATATGAATTATCGTTAAAACGCTTCATCCCAGTTGTCCTGCTGCTCCTGACGCTGGTGACGCTCACACTAATACCAGATGTAATGGCAGGGGATCCATCCGGAGCGAAGACGCTCGAGGAGAATTCAAGAGCCCCAGTGGATTATGTCTGGGTTCTGATGTCCGGGTTCCTGGTGATGTTCATGCAGCCGGGATTTGCGATGCTTGAGGCGGGTTTTTCCAGGGCGAAGAACGTCACCAACGTGCTGATGAAGAACCTGATGGATTTCTCAGCGGGCTCGCTTGTCTTCTTTGCGGTGGGATACGCGATCATGACGGGCACCCCGGCATTCTTCCTGACTGGTGATGCATATGATGTCGACACCGTTCTGAACTGGTTCTTCATGATGGTTTTCTGTGCGACCGCCGCAACGATCGTGAGTGGAGCTATAGCGGAACGCCCCAAGTTCAGCATGTACTTAATCTACAGCGTGGTCATCTGTGCGGTCATCTACCCGATCTATGGGCACTGGGTCTGGGGCGGCGGCTGGCTCAGCTCTTCGAGCTTCATGATAGATCTGGGCGGCGGCTATGGTGCACTAGATTTCGCGGGCTCAGGCGTCGTCCATGCCCTGGGGGGCTTCGTCGCACTCGCCGCTTGCATGCTCCTTGGTCCAAGGATCGGCAGATACGACAGCGGAGGAAAGCCTATACCCATACCGGGACATAACATCTCGCTCGCTGCGCTGGGCGCCTTCATCCTGTGGTTTGGGTGGATGGGCTTCAATCCGGGGAGCACTCTCTCAGCCCACGAGCTTCGGATCTCGATAATCGCGGCAAACACGACTCTAAGCGCAGCTGCGGGAGCGATGGCCTCTATGTCCATAACCTGGACGAAGTTCGGCAAACCTGACATCGTCATGACGATCAACGGTGCGATCGCGGGGTTGGTCGCGATAACGGCGCCATGTGCCTGGGTTGCGCCCTGGGCTGCGGTTCTGATAGGTATCGTGGCGGGGTTCGTCGTCTGCTACGGTTACTGGTTCCTCGAACGTAATGGCATGGATGATGTCGTCGGCGCGGTACCGGTCCACGGATTCAATGGGATATGGGGGCTTATAGCGCTCGGCCTTTTTGCGGATGGGACCTACGGCAACTCTGCGGTTGAAGGGCCTTTGGTCACGGGGCTGCTATACGGAAATCCGGGCTTCTTCGCGTGCCAGCTCATAAGCGCAGCGGTCATATCCATATGGGCTTTCGGTACGGGCTACCTGCTCTTCTATACGCTCAAGCGGACCGTAGGAATCAGAGTATCACCGGAAGAGGAGCTCATGGGTCTCGACATCAGCGAGCATGGCATCGTTACCTATCCCGACTTTGTGTACACGGAGCCAGCTAGGCCTGCGAGGGTAATACGCATGAGTGAAGCGCCGAGCAGTGATGAAGACGAAAATGGAAACGAGCCCGGGACGGAGGGCGATTAAAAATGAAAAAGATCGAGGCGATAATAAGACCTGAGAAGCTGAATGAAGTTAAGGCCGCGTTGGAAAGGGAGAACCACTTTAGCATGAGCGTTATGGAGATAAGGGGGAGGGGCAAGCAGAAGGGAGCAATGCTCACATGGCGAGGCACGGAATACCTTATGGAGATGGTCCCAAAGGTGAAAATAGAGATGGTCGTGCGGGACGAGAGCGCGGAAAAGGTGGTGGAGATCATAAGGAGAAGTGCTTACACTGGGAAAATCGGCGATGGCAAGGTGTTCGTCCTGCCGATCGAAGAAGCGGTCAGGGTCAGGACCGGTGAGAGAGGGGAGGACGCGCTGTAATACACGTACCTTTTTATTTCCGTTGTGCATTGGATATCCATCACGGGAAATAGGGCGATGAAATCGGCTTTCATAGTCGCTGGTACGCACAGCGGAGTTGGAAAGACCGCGGTCTCCATTGGACTCATCTCCGCTTTTCGCCGTCGGGGATATGAGGTTCAACCGTTTAAGGTGGGCCCTGACTTCATCGACGCGAGCCTGCACACGCTCACCGCAGGGAGACCGTCGAGAAACCTGGATACCTTCATGATGCCCCTGCCCTCCGTTCTCGGGAGTTTCAGGAAGAATGCCACTGAGGTGAACATCGTGGAGGGCGTAATGGGTCTCTTCGATGGGTCTTTCAACGGAGAAGGGAGCACCGCCCACCTCGCGAAACTTCTGGACATACCGGTAATTCTTGTCGTCGACGCCTCCAAGCTTGCTGGAAGCGTTGCCGCTCTGGTCCACGGGTACAGGGACTTTGACCCATCGCTCAGGTTCTCGGGCGTCATCCTCAATGGAGTTGGAAGCGAACGACATCGAGAGATGCTCGAAGACTCTTTAAGAGGAACAACAATCTTTGGCGCCATTCCAAAGGATGAGACTATGCGGATCTCGGAGAGACACCTGGGACTCCACATGGCTCACGAGATCGACCCTTCTCTCATAAAAGACATCTCGAAGGTCGTGGAGGATAACACGAACATGAAAGCCCTGCTTGAAGAGACAAGGGTCGAGATTCCACATTCAGAGGAGAGGTCGCGTTTAAGGGTCGTTGATGGTATTAGAGTCGGCGTAGCGCGGGACGAGGCGTTTTGTTTCTATTATCCAGAGAACTTAGAGGTCCTCTGCGATTTCGGGGCCGAGCTCGTCCCGTTCTCTCCGATTCGAGATTCTCTGCCTGATGCTGATGCATACTACCTGGGCGGCGGATATCCAGAGCTCTATGCGAAACAGCTCGAGGATAACAGTTCTCTAAGAGAAGACCTTGCCCGCGAAGTTCGGCGTGACGCACCGCTCTATGCGGAGTGCGGGGGGCTACTCTACACGCTGGAAACACTCGAAGGGAGAGATATGCTCGGCCTGTTCAATGGCTCGGCGAGGCACACGGGGAGGCTTCAGGCTGTGGGTTATGTAGAGGCGGTCTCGGTGAACGATAATCTGCTCTTTCGAAGGGGGGAGATATTCAGAGGACATGAGTTCCACTACTCGACCGTGAAGGTTGCTGGAGAGTTCGTATACAGGCTTATAAAGGGCGTCGGGGTGGAGGGAAGGGATGGAATAAGTAAAAGAAAGGCGCTCGCCTCCTACACTCACCTTCATGCCCTGGGAAACGAGAAGGCTTTCCTCCGCTTCCTGGAGGCCGGATGATGTTAAGGTCGAGGGGTGATGAACGCGGGAGAAGATAAGATGGCGAAAAGGATTATGGTGCAGGGCACGGGGTCGCACGTTGGAAAAAGCGTGATCGTAGCCGCGCTTTGCAGGATATTCACTCAAGATGGGCATAGAGTAGCACCTTTCAAATCGCAGAACATGGCTCTCAATTCCCACGTCACAAAAGATGGTCTTGAGATGGGAAGGGCGCAGGCATTTCAGGCCTTTGCCGCTCGGAAGGATCCGACGGTTGAGATGAATCCTATTCTTCTGAAACCGACAACCGATATTGGAGCTCAGGTCATCGTGCGTGGGAGGCCAGTGGGAAACATGAGCGCGAAGGAGTATCATGAACATAAGCCAAAAGCGCTGAGCGTTGTAACGGACTGCTTTGAGAAGCTCAACCGCGAAAACGACATCATCGTGATCGAGGGCGCGGGAAGCCCTGCTGAAATAAATCTCCGTGAAAATGATGTAGTGAACATGAGCATTGCGAAGCTCTTCAACGCGCCAGTTCTGCTCGTCGGCGACATCGATACGGGGGGAGTTTTTGCATGGATCGTCGGGACTCTTGAACTGCTCAAAAAGGAGGAAAGGGAACTGGTGAAGGGTCTTTTGATAAACAAGTTTCGGGGTGATATCGACATCCTCAAACCTGGTCTAGATTTTCTCGAAAGAAAAACCGACATACCGGTGATCGGAGTTATACCCTATTTCCGCGATATAAGAATACAGGAGGAAGACTCTCTCCCCCTGGAAAGAGGCCAGATGAGAGCAGTTGATGATCGCGGGGAGGTGAGAATAGAGGTGATTTACCTGCCACACATATCCAACTTCACCGATTTCGACTGCTTAGAGGCCGAGAACGATGTCTCGCTTCGGTACGTGGGCAGAGGAGAGGGCATAGGTGAACCGGATCTGATCATCATACCGGGCTCGAAGAGCACTATAGACGACCTTCTATATCTCAAGAACAGCGGATACGCATCGCAGATAGTTGAAAGGGCGAGGAGCAAGAAGTGCATGGTTTTCGGGATCTGTGGTGGCTATCAAATGCTTTGCAGCTCCATAATGGATCCAACGGGGGCGGAATCCTCGGTTAAAGAGACAGGGGGATTGGGCCTGCTGCCCGCATCCACGTCGTTTGAAAGTCATGAGGTGAAAATTACGAACCAGGTGCGAGCTACCGTTAATCTGGGATTCTATGAAGGAGAGGTAAAGGGCTACGAGATACATATGGGAAGGACCTATTTTCGCGATGGGGGCGCAAAAAATGTATTCACGATAACAGAACGCTCAGGAAAGGATGCCCTGGATAGTGGAGGGGCTGCAAATTTTGAGGAGGACATCATCGGGACATATATACATGGCATATTTGACAACGATGGCTTCAGGCGGGCATTTCTGGACTGCATAAGGGCAAAAAAGGGGCTTGCGCCCAAAAGCAGGAGCGACGGGATAGATTGGGATGCGGAGTGCGATAGATTGGCAAAAATTGTGCGAGAGAGCGTCGACATGCGCATGATATATGAGATCTTGAATCGATAGTGGACCTTTGCCAATTTCCCCTTCCCCCTTCTAATCCTCACCCCCTGAAGTATACATGCTTTATATAACAATGAAAAAGGAGCCCAACATCACCTCCCGAGATGTGATCTCTCTTAAAATCTCATAACTTTTATGAGAATATATCAAATTAATTTATAATGCGCTGTGCCATCTAGCGTAAACAAAGGTGGATAAAAAAAAGGAGATCTCAAAGATGCGTCAAATAGCAATATATGGGAAGGGTGGAATTGGTAAATCGACGACCACGCAGAACCTTACCGCGGCGCTTTCAGTGATGGGTAAGCATATACTGCAGATAGGTTGCGATCCCAAGGCAGACTCCACGAGGATGTTGATGGGTGGGAGGAGGCAAGCGTCGGTTCTTGATGCCTTACGAGAAGTTGGTGCAGAGAACGTGAAACTCGAAGATGTCATGCAAATTGGATTCGGTGGAATAAAATGCGTCGAGGCGGGGGGCCCAGAACCAGGCGTCGGCTGTGCTGGAAGGGGGATCATTACTGCGATAAATCTATTGGAGGAGGATGGGGCATATACTGACGATCTGGACTTCGTATTCTACGATGTGTTAGGGGACGTGGTCTGTGGTGGCTTTGCAATGCCCATGAGAGAAGGAAAGGCAAGAGAAATATATATTGTGGCATCCGGCGAGTTGATGGCACTCTATGCGGCAAACAACATCTGTAAAGGGATAGTCCGATTCGCAGAGCGTAGCGGTATTCGCCTTGGAGGCATAATCTGCAACAGCAGAGATGTGGAGAATGAACTTGGGCTTCTAACGGCGTTTTCAAGTGCTATAGGAACGCATCTGGTCCATTTTATCCCGCGGGACAAAATCGTTCAGAGGGCGGAGATCAACAAGAAGACCGTGATTGAATATGATCCGGGATCGAATCAGGCAGAGGAGTACTCTAAGCTGGCCAAGAGCATCATCGAAAACGATGGTTTTGTGATCCCAACTCCCATCACATACGAGAAGCTCGAAGAGTTGATGATCGATTTTGGAGCGATAGAATGAAGATGATAAGGGCGATAGTTAGGCCGGAGAAGGTGGAGGAGGTCGTCGATAGTTTGGAGAAAGAGGGCTTCATCGCGCTCACGAAGATCGACGTCTTCGGCAGGGGAAAGCAGAAGGGAATTCAGATCGGGCCCACGAGATACGATGAGCTCCCTAAGGTGATGCTGATGCTCGTGATCGATGATGGGGATTGCGACGATGCGGTGAAGACGATTCAACAGGGCGCAAGAACTGGAAGCTTCGGAGACGGAAAGATATTTGTGACAAATGTCGAGGAGGCATACACGATCAGAACCGGCAGAAGGGGAGTTTGAGTGAAGGAAGTAATCGCGATAATTCGCATGAACGCCATTCAGAAGACCAAGAGGGCGCTTGCGGATGCGGGCTTCCCATCTGTCACGGTGAGGCTGGTCCTGGGAAGAGGGAAACAGAAAGGGCTATATATATCTCCTCCAACCAACATCGCCCCGGAGAATGAGAAAGGGAACGGTATGCGATACATCCCGAAAAGGATGTTGACGATGGTCGTGCCGGATGAAAGGATCGATGAACTTGTCAGGATAATTATGGAGACGAACGGGACCGGTGCGATCGGCGACGGAAGGATCTTTGTCTGTCCAATCGAGAGCGCCGTCAGAATAAGGACTGGAGAGACGGGGGAGGAGGCGATTTAATGCCGCTGAGACTTTTAGATTGTGACAGGTCGATTCCAGAGCGGGGGAAGCACACCTACATCAAAGATTCGTCGGAGGATATTTTACCGTTATCTAATATACAGACAACACCTGGGGATTTTACTGAGAGGGGATGCACTTATGCCGGTTGTATGGGCGTTGTGGGCGGTCCAGTAAAGGATGTGATCCACCTGGTGCATGGCCCAATCGGCTGCGCTTACTGGACCTGGGGTGGAGGGACAAGGCCGAACCTCTCTGACAATTCTAATTTCCATCGCAAGTACTGCTTCTCCACAGACATGCAGGAGGACAACATCATCTTCGGCGGCGAAGATAGGCTTTATAAATCCATAATAGAGGCATATGAGGCATTCCCAGAGGTGAGGGGCGTCTTCGTCTACGCGACCTGCGCGATCGGGCTTATCGGGGATGATATAGGGGCCGTATGCAGGCGCGCGGAGAACGAAATCGGAATAAGGGTCGTTCCATTCAACTGCGAGGGATTTAGAGGGTGCAGCCAATCGCTTGGGCATCACATCGCAAATGATGTCCTCTTCGAATACGTGGTGGGCACAAAGGAGCCGGAATACACGACGGATTTCGACATGAATATCATCGGGGATTACAACATTCAGGGCGATCTCTGGGTCATAAAGCCATTGTTCGAGCGTATGGGGATAAGGATCCTCTGCACATTTACCGGGAATTCCTCGATAGATGAGATCGCACAGGCTCACAGGGCGAAGCTCAATCTGATGCACTGCCAGCGTTCTACACCATATATCTGCGAGCTGATCAAGAAGAAGTATGGAATTCCGTATATAAGGGCGTCTTTGTTCGGAATAGAACAGACCTCTAAGGCATTAAGGGATGTAGCAACATTTTTCGGATTGGAAGACAAAGCGGAGGAGATAATAGATGATGAGATCTCGAAGGTTGCCCCAGAGATCGAAGAATATAGGAAGAAATTCGAGGGAAAGCGAATCTTCATCTATCAGGGAGCGCCGCGCGCATGGCACTGGGTAAAGATGTTCAGAGAGATGGGAATCGAAACCATCGCCGCCGCAACGACGTTCGGTCACGAGGAGGATTATGCGAAGATATGCGAGCGCGTGAAGGACGGAACGATTATCATAGATAACCCGAACTCGGTTGAGCTCGAAGAGATCCTGATCGAATTGAAGCCGGACATATTCGTCTCTGGATTAAAGGAGAAGTATCTCTCGTATAAGCTTGGCATTCCGTTCATGAATGGTCATGCTTATGAGAAAGGGCCTTGTGCGGTCTATTCCGGATTTCTGAACTTTGCGCGAGATATTGAAAAAACGCTGTTCTCCCCCATCTGGGGCATGATAAAAAAAGGAGATGTAAACAGTCATGGTGAGCTGGGAAGATGCGAAGCGTAACTATTAACCCGGCTAAGATGTGCCAGCCGATAGGGGCCATGTATGCTCTTTTCGGCATTCATGCAGCGGCCCCCCTCGTCCACGGTTCACAGGGATGCGCCGCATACCCTATGCGGATGTTCAATCGTCATTTTAGAGAGCCCGTGCAGGTCGCCGTGAGCGCTCTTGGAGAAGATGCTGCCGTATTTGGTGGCGCCGAGAACCTCGTCGCGTCAATAGAGAATGTGATCGCCAGGCGACACCCAGATCTCATAGGGGTAATTACGACGTGTCTTTCCGAGACCATAGGTGATGATATAGAGGGAGCCATTAGAGGAGGGGATTTTGGGAAATCCAAAGTGATCCCAATCCATACGCCGAGTTATGTTGGATCACACGTCACGGGGTATGACAATGCGTTGAAGTCGCTAGTTGCCGACCTTTCAGGTAACTCGGCATCTGAAGATGGTGGGGAAGACAGGGTAAACATCATACCGGGCATGATCAATCCCGGCGACGTCTGCGAGGTGAAGCATATCCTTGATTTGATGCGCGTTCCACATACCGTTATCAGCGATATTTCAGAGACGCTCGATGCCCCTCTGATACTCCCAAAGCCACCGTTTCCGGAAGGGGGGACTTCCATCGATGAACTGGTTAATTCCGCGAAAGCATGTGGTGTTATCTCTCTATGCGATCATGCGGGCGGGACTGCCGCAAAATTTTTGAGCGGAAAATATGGGATGACGGCAGATAGCGTCTGTCCAGTCGGAGTCGTCAATACGGACAGATTTTTGGATTCCCTGTGCAATATGACAGGTGTAGAGGTACCATATTCCCTTGAGAAGGAGCGTGGGAGGCTCATTGATGCGATGGTCGATGTGCACCAGTACACCTACGGGAAGCGTGCCGCGATATATGGGGATCCGGATATTTCGCTAGCTATAGCCGAATTCGTATCGGAACTTGGGATGGATCCAGTCATTATTTCAAGTAGCACGGCAAGCGGGAAGTTTTTACGGAGAGCAAAAGGAATAACCGACGGGGAGATTTTGAATGGAAGAGATTTGTACGAGTTGCAACTTGCGGTTGAAATGGTATGCCCCGAAATCCTTTTTGGAAATACTCATTGCAAATTGATAGCAGACAAAGAAAAACTCGCGTTCATCAGATGCGGATTTCCCGTGTCCGACAGGATTGGTTATCAGAGGCATGGGATCACTGGATATCGTGGTGGGATATATCTCGCGGACCTTATCACGAACGCGATTCTGGACAGGTACGGACAACATGGATAGATCTTACCTGTTTATAAGGGATCTCGCCTCTCCAAAGTATATTTTAAAAGGAGGTATAGCTTTCAGGAGGTTTGCATGAGATGAAGATACGTCTGATTTGCATTATAGCTGGGGTAATCTGCGTAGCAGTTTTTGCAATCAGCTGTCTGCAAGAACAAGAGACCGCTATCGGTATGGCGGTGGAATTTAATGACCATGCTGCATCTGCCTACGTAGCAAAAGAGAAGGGGTGGTATAATGATGAGGGAATCGATTTTACCACATATGAGAGCTATACCACTGGAATGCGACTTGCCAGTGCCATAGCTAGAGGGGATATCCAGGTCGCCTACATCTGCCTCTCTCCAGCCATACTGGCCTATTCCAGAGGTGTCCCGATAAAGATCGTCGCCGGGACTCATATGTACGGTTATGGTCTGGTTTCTCGCCCTTACATAACGAACATCTCTGATCTGAGGGGTAAAACCATAGGTTGCGTGAGAGAGGGCGGAATGGTGGACATACTCCTCAACCGTCTGATCGCAGAATATGGCCTCGAAGATGTCAAGATTCGCCGTATGAACCCGCCGGCGCAGGTTACTGCGTTAGCGACCGGGCGGTTGGATGCTGCGTTTCTTCCAGAACACCATGCGACCGCCGCCGAGTCCCGAGGTTTTCGCATGCTTATAAAAAGTCAGGATTTATGGCAAGATATGCCGGGAAGCGTCCTTGTCGTGAAAACGGGCCTCATAAAGAACGATCCGGAAACAGTGAGAAAACTGGTGAGGGTCACGCAAAAGGCAACTAACTGGATAAACGAGAACCCGGAAGAAGCCGCCCGCATTATCGCAGAGGCACTGGGTTCGACCCCCGAGATCATCAGCAAATCGATGTCTAGACTGGACTACACGACCGATGTCGATGCAGGGTCCATTCAGGAGATGATAGATTACATGGCGAAATTGGGTTATATCGAGGAAGGGTTTAGGGCAGAGGACATCCTCGATACAAGATTCTTAGGGGAGTATGAAACTTAGGAGCGTAATGGTCGGAATAGTACCGGTCATCGCCCTTATTATAATGTGGGAGAGCATCGCTCGACTGAACCTGTTACCGGGATATATATTTCCTTCTTTCTCCGCCGTGATGGAGGAGTTTTATCACTTGGCGGTTAGTGGTGTTTTATTCGAAAATCTCCTGAGCAGTCTGTTCAGAGTATTGGCTGGCTTCCTGTTTGGTTCTGTCGCAGGCATTGTAGTTGGAATCGAAATGGGCTGCAAAGAGATCGTAAACAGGGCGCTACATCCGATCTTCAGCTTGCTTTATCCCATTCCGGCACTTGGTTGGGCGCCGCTTTTGATGATTTGGGTGGGGATAAACGACATGTTGCCTATCATATTGATATTTCTATGTTCCTTCTTCCCCGTCCTCTACAACACGATTACGGGCATTAAAGGTGTTGATGGAAACGTCATCAAAGCGGCAAAAACTCTTGGTGCATCAGATGGAGAGGTTCTAACCACGGTCATCTTGCCCCTGGCGGTGCCAAATATCTTTACCGGGCTGAGGCTGGAAGCCGGCATGGCATGGAGGGTAGTGGTAGCGGCAGAGATGGTCGCAATTCCCATGGGCATAGGGGCTTTAATGATGAAGTCAGAGAGTCTCCTCAGGGTGGATGTTATAATAGTCTGCCTGATGGTGCTTTCGTTGATGTGTTTCTCCTTTGATCGATTTTTTCAATATATAGAGAAGAGACTGACAGATGGGTGGAGGTAGGTCATGCCAGACATCGAATTGAAAAAGATCAAAAATTATGCGTTAAGGGATCTGAATGTGAAGGTGCCCAACGGAGAACTGCTGGTAATTTTGGGTCCAAACGGCTCCGGAAAAACCACTTTGCTCAATGTTATCGCAGGATTGACGGATTACGAGGGAACGGTTCTCTTCGATGGCAGTCCAGTTGACGGAGTCCCGACAAATGAGCGACGGATTGGCTATCTATTTCAGAATCTGGCGTTGTTCCCTCATCTCGACGTCGCCTCCAACGTCGGTTATAGCATAAGGTTAAAGAGAAAAAAGACGGGAAAAATCGCGCGTGAAGTAGACGAGTTGTTAGAGTTGATGAAGATAGAGCATATAAGACATACGTACCCCAAAAATCTTAGCGGCGGTGAGAAACAGCGAGTAGCTCTTGCCAGGGTGTTCGCTTCCTCTCCAGAGGTGCTGCTTCTTGACGAACCTTTTAACAGTCTGGACATCGGGATGTGCAGATGCCTGAGGGAAGAGATCCGCCAGATACAAAGGGAATTGGGGGTCACGACGATATTCGTCACGCATGACCTGACCGATGCGAAGGAGATGGGCGACAGGTTTGTAATTTTGAACAGCGGCAAAGTCCGGGAAGTGTCATCAAAGGAGACGCTCTCTAACGGAGGCGATGAAAATCGTTCTCACGGGTTTCAGGATTGTCCGCATTGCACGGTGGAATGCTATTGTAAGATGAAGGATACCTCAGGCAAAGATGATTGAGTTCAAAAGGGGACAATATTGCAGGATATGGGGATGAAGTTTGATTCCGAGCTCCTGGCTTCTCAGATTAGAAAAATAAACGAACATCCATGCTTCAGTGAGAAGGCTTGTCATATATTCGGCAGGATGCACCTTCCGGTCGCACCCAAATGCAACATTCAGTGCAATTATTGTATAAGAGATTTCGACTGTGTTGATGAGAGCAGACCCGGCGTCTGCAGCAGGGTAATCACGCCGGAGGAAGCGGTAAGCTATGTGGAGAGGGTGATAAAGAAGTTTCAGTACATAAAGGTCGCAGCGATAGCGGGACCTGGGGAACCTCTGGATAATGACGAGACGTTCGAGACGCTAGGGCTGGTAAAAGAAAAATTTCCACATCTGATGAAGTGCTTGAGTACGAACGGTCTTTTACTCCCGGAAAAGGTAGACATATTGAATGAACTAGATGTTGGAAATCTCACCGTCACGGTGAATGCGGTCGATCCGAAGATCGGGGCAAAGATATACTCTTTCGTGGATTACCATGGAAATATTTTGAAAGGGGAAGAGGGCGCGAGAGTGCTGATGGAGAGTCAACTCGAAGGAATAAGAAAGGCGGTAGAATATAAGATAATCGTCAAGGTGAACACGGTATATATGCCCGGGATAAACGACAAACAGATAGTGAAAGTGGCGAAGAGGATGAAAGAACTCGGTGTCTACATGCAGAATATTATACCGCTTATACCGCAATACAAATTCGCGGGTTTAAAGCCCCCTACACGTGAAGAGTTGAGGAGGAAGCAGGGAGAGTGCGGAGAAGTTTTGAAGCAGATGGTGCATTGCAGGCGATGCCGAGCAGACGCCGTAGGACGGCTTGGACATGACGTGAAATGCCAGTTCTAACACGGATACGATTATCGGAATGGTTGAAGGCTCGATTTGGCTGAGGGGCAGCGCACGTCCCCTCAGAGGAATAAACATCCCATAGTATTCTAATGACGGATCGCTACGAAAAGTCATAAAATTTTTACGATAATCGTGAAATTTTTACGGAAAGTTATGAAATCGCATGAAAAGTTATGAAAAATTCTTAAATAAATTAAATATCTAGCTTAGCTAATGCCCAATGGTATCGACAGAGAGGACATATGATGCACAATATAAAAACGAAAGAAGATGTGTTTAGGGCAGTTGAAGAGCACGACGTGAAGTTCATCAGGCTATGGTTCACTGATATCCTGGGTCAGTTGAAGAGCTTTGCGATAGCACCTAGAGAGCTGGAAACCGCTTTTGATGAGGGAATGGGCTTTGACGGGTCATCCATCAAGGGCTTTGCCAGGATCGACGAGAGCGACATGGTCGCAAAACCGGATTCCTCCACTTTCCAGCTCCTCCCATGGAGACCGAAAGAGAACGGAGTTGGGAGGATGTTCTGTTATATCCAACAGCCCGATGGCAGTCCTTACGAGGGCGATTCAAGGTACATACTCAAGAGGAACCTGGAGCGATTGAAAAATGATTGCTACACCTTCTATGTCGGTCCAGAGCTTGAATACTTCTATTTTAAGAATGAGGAAGATACGACGGTTCTGGACAAGGGGGGGTACTTCGATCTAACTACACTGGATGCGGCGAGCGATCTACGAAGGGATACCATACTCACCTTGGAAGAGATGGGTATCGAGGTGGAATATAGCCACCACGAGGTCGCCCCCTCTCAACATGAGATAGATCTCAGGTACACAGACGCCCTAACGATGGCTGATAATGTCATGACTTACCGAATCGTGGTAAAGGAGGTCGCACAGAGGTATGGATGTTATGCCACCTTCATGCCAAAGCCCATCCTCATGGCGAATGGAAGTGGGATGCATACACATCAATCTCTATTCAAAAACGGCAGAAACGCCTTCTTCGATCCAGATGATGATTATCATCTCTCCGAAATCGGCAAAAAATATATCGCCGGGTTGTTGAGGCACGCGCCCGAGATAACATCCATAACGAATCAATGGATAAATTCGTATAAGCGTCTGGTACCGGATTATGAGGCGCCCGTGTACATATCCTGGTGTCGGAGGAACAGGTCAACGCTCGTGAGAGTGCCCATGTATAAGCCGGGAAAAGAAAATGCTACAAGAGTGGAACTCCGCAGCCCGGATCCAGCCTGCAACCCTTACCTTGCATTCTCGGTCATGTTGGGAGCTGGGTTGGAGGGGATAAAGAACGGATATGAGCTGCCTCCTCCTATTGAAAAAGACGTTTACCGTTTGAACCATGAGGAACGAGGAAGAGAGGGGATAGGCTCCTTGCCGGGAAGCCTGATCGAGGCGATTAACCTGTCGGAAAAGAGCGAACTGGTCAGGAATACTCTGGGAGACTTCACCTTCAGAAATTTCATCGCCTCTAAGAAGGTGGAATGGGATAGATATCGCCTCCAGGTGACGGAGTGGGAATTGAAGGAATACCTGCCGGTGCTTTGAAGATGAGAAGGATACGCTGTAGAGAAGAGGTCTGTATCGGGTGTCGACTTTGCGAGGTCTGGTGCCAGGTAGAGCATTCAAAGTCCAAGGAGATAATAAACGCGTTTCTCCGTGAGACCGCCTTCCCCAGGGTACGGGTAGAGGAGAGAGGCCCTATCTCTATCTCTCTTCAATGTAGGCATTGTGAAGAGCCCAACTGCGTCCATGCCTGCATCAGTGGAGCTTTGTACAGAGATCTTGAAACGTGCGTCGTGAAGCACGATGCATCCAAATGTGTTGGTTGCTGGAGTTGCGTGCTGGCATGCCCCTATGACGCGATAATCCGTGATGACGCCCATAATAGGGTCTTGAAGTGCGACCTGTGTGAGGGAAGAGAAGAACCGATATGCGTAGAGAAGTGCCCGAATGATGCATTGATAGTGGAGGCTTATGATGCATTGTAAGTATCTGATCATAGGGAATTCGGTCGGAGGAGTCGCAGCTTCAGAGGCGATAAGGGAGATCGACAAAGTAGGAAAAATCGTCATGGTCTCGGAGGAGCCTCACCGGGTGTACTCGAGAGCTCTTATCCCCTACTTCATCGCTGGAAGAATCGACCTGGAGAAGATGTATTACAGGGATGCGAACTTCTATGAGAAAAACGACATCCTGCCGTTTCTGGGCAAAAAGGTAATAAAAATAGATTTTAAGGATAGAAAGGCGGAGATGGAAGACGGATGTAAGATAGGATATAAAAAACTTTTACTGGCGACTGGCGCCGCGCCCTTCATACCACAAATGAAAGGCCTGGACAAGGAGAGGCCCAAGGATGGATTTTTTACCTTTTCCTCTCTCGATGACGCGATGAAGATAAAGAAAAAGATCGAATCCGGAATTGCAGAAAGGGCGGCCGTTCTTGGCGGCGGTCTAACAGGCCTAATGGCCGCTGAAGCGTTGGCGGAAAACGGTATAGAGGTAACGGTCGTCGAGCTCGCGGGGAGTCTGCTCCCAGGAGTCCTCGATGAAACGGCATCTCACCTGGTCGAAGAACATCTGGAGGAAAAAAGTTTAAAGATATCAACAGGCCGCAGAATCGTGGAGGTCGTAGGCGAGGAGAGCGTTGAGACCGCTGTTCTTGACGATGGGACGATACTACCATGTGATCTTCTCATCATCGGTGCTGGCGTTAGACCCAGGGTCGAACTTGCGCGCGACACCGGTGTGCGGGTGAACCGGGGGATAGTTGTGGATAGGCGAATGAGAACTTCGGTTAATGATGTTTATGCGTGTGGCGACTGCGCAGAGGATTATGACTTTCTACAGGGCGATTTTAGGCTCCTGCCCATATGGCCTACTGCGTACGCTGGAGGAAGAGTCGCGGGCTTCAACATGTGTGGTGTTGAGAGGGAATACCGCTGGGGCACGAACATGAATTCGATGCACTTCTTCGGCCTCAGAATCATAGTGGCCGGAAGCATCACAGAGAACGGAGATGATGAGGTTTTCAAAAAGATCTGCGGAGATGGAAACTACCGTAGGATAGCGCTCAAGGACGATCGAGTGGTAGGCATGATCCTTATGAATGAAATCGAGGGGGCGGGAGTTCTACTGAACCTGATGAGAGCTGGGATAAACGTAAAATCGTTTAAAGAAGAGCTCCTAAGCAACGATTTTGGGCTCATTAGCCTCCCCGAGAAGCTTAGACAGGAGATAATGACATGAGAAGGAAAATGTATGAGAAAGAGATAAGCGCCTGTTCAATTTTCGGCGCGATGAACATCGAGGGGGAGAGGTTCACCGGGGAGGGCGTTATAAAGGCTATAGCGAATATGCACTTGAGGGGGAACGGACTCGGCGGGGGGTTTGCGATTTATGGCCTTTACCCAGAGTACGAGTATTATTATGCATTACACATAATGTTTAGGGGAAACGAGGGGGCTAAAAAGGAGACCGATGCGCTTTTAAACAGGAGTTTTGACGTCGTCCATGACGAGGAGATGCCGAGCGGTGAGAGGGCAAATGTTCCGGATCCGCCATTGGTGTGGCGCTACTTCGTTGCACCTGACAAAAAAGGGAAAGATAAGCTTCTCTCAGATGACGATTACGTCGTGCAGAAGGTGATGGACATAAACCTAAGGATAGAGAATGCACATGTATTCTCATCGGGAAAGAACATGGGGGTTTTCAAAGGCGTAGGTTACCCTGAGGACGTGGCAGAGTACTTCCAGCTGGATAGTTACAGGGGGCACATATGGACCGCTCATGGAAGGTTTCCGACAAACACACAGGGGTGGTGGGGCGGCGCTCATCCTTTTTGTATTCTAGACTGGACTGTTGCACATAACGGGGAGATTTCGTCTTATGGTACGAACCGGCGCTATCTCGAGATGTTTGGATACCATTGCACGCTGAACACGGACTCGGAGGTAATCGCATATGCTGTGGATCTGCTGATGAGAAGGCAGAACCTCCCGATGGACGTCGTTGCGAAAATTTTTGCACCGCCTGTATGGGAGGCGATAGAGCGCGAAGAGGAGAGCAAAAAAATTCTCCTGGCCATGTTGAGAAGGGTATATGCGCCGCTACTCATAAATGGGCCCTTTGCCGTAATAATCGCGCATCACGGCGAGATGATTGGCCTGACGGATAGGATAAGATTGAGACCCCTTACCGCTGGAGTCAGGGGAAAGATGACCTATCTGTCTTCGGAGGAAGCGGCTATAAGACTGGTTTCGAAAAAGCTGGATCGAGCATGGACGCCTAACGGCGGAGAGCCCATTGTTGTAAGTCTAGATGGAGGGGGAAGAGGAGAAAAAGTGGATGAAGTCATACCTTTTGCCTGAGTTCATAATCGAGAGGAATGAGGATAGGTGCATTAAGTGCAAGGTTTGCGAAAGGCAGTGCGCATTCGAAACGCATCGCTATGACGAGGAGCTCGACAGGATGTTTTCGAACGAAGAAAGCTGCGTGGGCTGTCAGAGATGCGCTGTTTTCTGCCCCACCAATGCTCTGACCGTAAAGCCTAATCAATCTGCATATAGGCCCAACTATAGCTGGACCGGAGAGAGGATAAGCGATCTAACGAAGCAGGCGGAAACCGGCGCCGTTTTGCTCACCGGGAGCGGTAACGATAGGCCCTACCCCATCTATTGGGAGCATCTTCTACTGAACGCCTCGCAGGTTACGAACCCTTCTATTGACCCGCTGAGGGAGCCCATGGAGCTCAGGACTTTCTTAGGGCGAAAACCCGATATGCTGGAGGCAGAGCTCATGGATGATGGGGAGGTCAGGATAAGCACGGAGATGCCGCCAAACGTGATGGTGAAAACGCCAATCCTCTTCTCAGCTCTTTCTTACGGTGCGATAAGCTACCAGGCATTCAAATCGCTCGCGATGGCGGCCTCTGAATACGGGACCCTTTTTAACACAGGCGAAGGGGGCCTGCCAAAGGATCTGCGTAAAGAATATGGAAAAAACGCGATCGTGCAGTGCGCCTCAGGCCGTTTTGGAGTGGATCTTGAGTACCTAAACTGTTCGGCTGCTGTGGAGATAAAAATAGGGCAAGGAGCCAAGCCTGGAATAGGGGGGCACCTTCCAGGCGAGAAAGTTTCTTGCTTGATAGCCGAAACGAGGATGATCCCAGCTGGTACTGATGCTCTCTCTCCCGCGCCCCAGCACGATATCTATTCCATCGAAGATCTCTCAGCCCTTATCTACGCATTAAAAGAGGCGACCAACTACGAAAAACCTGTCAGCGTTAAAATCGCAGCGGTTCACAATTCGGCAGCTATCGCATCCGGCATGGTTCGTGCGGGTGCCGATATAATAGCGTTGGATGGATTAAGAGGGGGAACGGGCGCCGCACCTAAAATGATACGGGACAATGTTGGCATACCGATAGAACTTGCCATCTCGTCTGTTGACGAGAGGCTCCGGGAGGAAGGGATAAGAAACAGATGCTCTATCCTGGCTGCCGGGGGGATGAGATGCAGCGCCGACGTGGTTAAGGCAATAGCTCTGGGGGCGGATGCCGTTTATATCGGTACCGCGGCGTTGATCGCCATGGGCTGTACCCTGTGTCAGAAATGCTACACGGGAAAATGCAACTGGGGGATATGCACACAGGACCCTTACCTGGCAAAACGGATAAATCCAGATATAGCCTCCCGCCGCCTCACCAATCTGCTTCGAGCATGGAGCATGGAGATAAAAGAGATGCTTGGCGGGATGGGGATAAACGCTATAGAGAGTTTGAGGGGGAACAGAGATCATCTCAGAGGAGTTGGATTACAGGAATGGGAACTCGAAGTTCTTGGCGTCAAAGGCGCTGGAGAATGACTTCAGAAGGTAGGATATGCTCAGAGAAGAAAACGAGATGGTAATTGATGCGTCAGGGCTCACTTACAAAGAGCTCAATGGTTTGATAAGGGATCGCGCACTTAGCGGAGCTGAGAAGATCTTTTTAAGAAATGTCTATGGCCAGAGATATATAGGCACGCGCCTTTACTCCCTTACCCAGACTCAAAACTCATCTAAACCCGGTACAAGGATAGAGATAGAGGTCTGGGGCACACCAGGAAACGATCTTGGAGCCTTCCTCGACGGGCATAGGGTAGTAGTACACGGTAACGCGCAGGATGGTGTTGGGAATACGATGAATGATGGGGAAATAGTGGTGGAGGGAAGAGCCGGCGATATAACTGGGATGTCCATGCGCGGCGGGGAAGTGTTCATTCGCGATGGCGTGGGATACAGGGGGGCGGTGCACATGAAGGAGTACCTGAACAAGAGACCCCTGCTCGTCATAGGGGGTACGGCACAGGACTTCCTGGGGGAGTACATGGCCGGTGGCGTCGTAGTTCTCCTCGGGCTCAACGCTACTCACAGTGCTAACTTTATCGGCACGGGGATGCACGGTGGTGTGATCTACATAAAGGGCAAGGTGGGAAAACATCAGCTGGGGAAAGAGGTGGGGACGTTCAGTTTGAATGAGAAGGATAAAAAGATTCTGGAGGACTGCGTGGGCAAATTTACCGAACATTTCGATGTGGGCATCGACCAGAAGGATATCCTTCACGGGGATTTCATAAAGATTTTGCCCGTTTCAAAGCGGCCCTATGGGAGGGTCTATACCTATTGATCTGACGAAATCTAAGACCTGTTACACCCAGTCTAAGTCAGAAACTCAGTAGAAATCTTTTATTCCTCTAATCCTATACGGGCAGGTTGATCCTAATAACGTATGAAAGAGGCGTATTAAACATAAAGAGCGAATTCAAACTTCCCCACACCACCTGGGATGAACCATCTAAATGTTACAGGGCACTCCCACTCAACTATAAGGACATAATCGAATATCTGGAAAGATCGGGACTGGAGTATGAGAGTAGAGTAATGGACCCCTTGCCCATGCCTCAACTCAATTTCGATTTAAATCTAAGGGTTTATCAGTCCGAAGCTTTGAATAACTGGCTTGCGACAAAACAGGGTGTGATAGTTCTACCGACGGGATCGGGGAAGACCATACTGGCGATGAAAGCGATCGCCCAGCTGAATTTGCCCACCATAGTGGTGGTGCCGACCCTTGACCTGGTGAGGCAGTGGTCTGAGGAAATAACAGATAAGCTTAACCTGACCCCAGGGGTCTACAGCGGTGAAGAGCACAATCTACAACCGATAACGATAGCCACTTATGATACCGCCTATATAAGGGCGGAGGAACTGGGCAACAGATTTCCCTTTGTCGTTTTCGACGAAGTGCACCATCTCCCCTCTCCCGGGTATTCCCACATAGCTGAATTGTTCGCCTCTCCTTACAGGATGGGTTTGACCGCCACCTATGAGAGGGAGGATGGTTTACACGAGAACTTGAACAGGCTGGTTGGAGGAAAGGTTTACGAGCTGGGGGTCAAAGAGTTGAGCGGCGAACATTTGGCCGAGTATGAGACAAAAAGAATCTACGTGAATTTAACCTCAAAAGAGCGAGAGGAGTATGAGAATAATAGAAAGATATTCACGGACTACCTGAAAAAGAGAAGGATCTACATCAGGAGCGCCAGAGATATCGAGAGGATCATCAGGATGAGCGGATATGATCAAGGGGCCAGAGAGGCTCTACTCGCCAGGAATAGGGCTAGAAAGATAGCGATAAATTCGAACTCTAAGCTAAAGGCTCTGGATAAGCTCCTCGAAGAACACTGGGGCGAAAGGATAATAATATTCACCGAGTACAACAGCCTGGTTGACCTGATTTCGCGAGAATTTTTACTGCCCTCGATTACCTACAAGACCGATAAGAACGAGAGGGTCGACATACTTGACAAGTTCAAAAAGGGGGATTATAGAGCAGTTGTGACCTCAAAGGTGCTGGACGAAGGGGTCGATGTGCCTGAGGCGAGCGTTGGAGCGATATTGGGAGGAAGCGGCTCGATAAGGGAATACAGGCAGAGGTTGGGCAGGCTCTTGAGGAAAAGTGGGGACAAAGTCGCGATCCTATATGAGATAGTCTCCAGAGAAACGAGCGAGGTCTCCACATCCAGGAGGAGGAGCAGAGATGTTGACCAGTGATCTTCTATTGGCCAGGATAAGAAAAGGAAAGATCTCTCCCGTCTTCAGAGACAAAAAAGATCTGGAGATGGTTGAAGAGATCTTATCCGTCTACCGAAGATCGATCGGAGCAAAAGCCAGTGAGATAGATGAGGAGCTCGCAGATCTGGAGGAATGCCTCAACTTCAAATTCGTGAGAGGATTGAGAGCCCTGCTGGATAGGAGGTGTACCCTTGAGTTAAAAGCGGTGATAGATCCTTTGCTGGCGAGAAGGGAAGTATTCCAGGAAGTATTCAAAGGGAATAGAAAAGATGTAAAAAAAATTTTGAGTTCTGTCGCCTCCAGACTCAATCTTACGCTCCAGGAACTGGAAGCCTCATTATGGGCGGATAGGGATTCCGAGTTAGTGCTAGGCGATCTCTCAGACATAGGGGCGGAGGAACTGTTAAACGAGTATAATCTCTCGCTCGCGCAAACGCTTCTCTTCAAATCCATAGGGATGGACATATGGTATGAGGGGAACTATGAGAGTCTTTTTAGGGCGATAAAGTATTTCGGTTTGCTATACCAGGCTGAGCTAGAAGATGGAAATTTCCATGTAAGGGTTGAGGGACCAGTATCCCTTCTCAAGTTGACTGAGAAGTATGGCACTAGCATGGCCAAAATTCTTCCCGTCATAGTCAACGGAAAAAAATGGAGGATGGATGCCGAGGTCGTAGTAAGGAGAAATGGGCCAAGAGTGCTCCATTTCGCGATGGATAAAGACACGCACGGAAGGTTTTTCCCAGTAATTTCAAAAACTCAGGAATTTGACAGCTCTCTGGAAGAGAGGTTTTATCACAGATTCTCACAGATCCCCGGGTGGAAGGTCAAAAGGGAGGTGAAGCCGCTGATAGCTGGCAGATGGGTATACATACCGGATTTCAAGTTCGAGAAAGATGGAATGGAGATCTATCTGGAAATAGCCGGCTTCTGGACCGAGGAATACATACGGAAAAAAGTGAAGAAGCTCAGCCTACTGAGAGAGGAGATCATAATGGCGGTCGATAGTGAGATGCTCTGTTCCCATCCCTTTACGTTAAAGACGGCAGAGGTGGTTGAGTTCAAGGGCGATGTCGATCTTCTGTCCATTGTAAAGATCCTGAGGGAGAAGGAAAAAAAGAGAATGGAAAGCGAGATGGGGAAGATTCCAGCGGAGATCAATCCTGTAGATGACATAGTCAGCTTGAGAGAGATGGCCGGCAGATACGGCGTGAGCGATGGCGCGATGAGGGAGAAAACCAGAGAAATCACAGGATATAGAGCCGTGGGCGATAAACTGGTGAGCACTTCCTTTTTGAGCGAGATCAAGGACGAGGTAAAGGGAAAGAGCTACGAAACGGCCAAAGAAAGGATAGAGGGCCATGGATTGAGCACCGATCTGGTGCTCAACGAGCTGGGTTTGAAGGTTAAATGGAACGGGCTCGAAGGTGGGGAGATCCAGTCTTGATATGGATCAGGACAAAATCCGTTCTACGTTTGAACGGATCTAGGGGAGACGCCGCTAGGGAAAAAGATAAATCAATCAGTGTTATCCAGTGCTATGGCCATCTGCATCATACGATCCAGCGTAGATCAGGCGAGCGTTAACATCATTAATTCTTTAATCGACATCGTGGAGGTAGAAAAAGAAGATGATAACCTGTGGAGGGGGCAGAACTTCTTCATTTATAGCATAGAAGACATGCACATATACCACGATTTTATCGATGAGGAGATGAGGAACATGGGATTAAACCCTGAGATCGTAATTTTTGCTTCAAGACACAGAAGCGAGACTGGAATGGAGTGCTTAACCGTCCACCCCATAGGCAATTACGCCAAGGCGGAGCTGGGTGGGAGAGAAGAGCTGGTACCCGCTCCAGCTCATGAGATGTTCATCGCCCTTGGTCAACTTTTAGAATCTGGATATAGATCCAGTTACGAGGTAACGCACCATGGGCCCTATCTAGAGACTCCCTCCTTCTTCATCGAGATAGGCAGCTCTGAGAAGGAATGGGTGGATAAGAACAAGGGAAGAGCAGTTGCTGGAGCAGTTGCCCATCTTCTAAAAAATGGGGACAGGGACCACGAAAAAACTGCCATATCCATTGGAGGGGGACACTATGCCCCCGGGCAGACCGATCTCGCCTCCAAGGAAATAGCGTTCGGTCATATGCTCCCGAGGTACGCCTACCGGGAACTAACCGAAGAGATAACATCGGAAAAAATAGATGAGATGATAGCCAAAACCATCCCAGAGCCCGATTCCATCCTCCTGGAGAGCGTTCCCAGGTGGATAAGAAGAATTGCGGAGAGAAAAGAACTAGAGCTCCTTTGACCGGGACAGAGAGCCTTCAAGCCTCCTCACCATAGCATAGACCGCCGAGAAGCAAACGATTGCCAGGAGTATAGCCGACAGCGTAACCAAAGTCGCTTCCTCGGCGGAAACCTCGCGAAGCTCCTCGAAGTACTGAAAACCCATTCCGATAGACGCCAAGAAGTTGAACCCACCATGTAGAAAGACCGCTAGAAGGTAGTAAGGTACTACAGTCAACATGGATTTTTTCATGAGAAGGGCTCTAGCTATACCATAACCGGTAAACGCAGTGGCCGAGGCGTGGAGAAAAACGCTTGATATGGACCTCAAGAGCGCTTCCGACATGGCCGCTCCCACCCCATACTCCATCCAAAAGCTACCAACATAGAGGACGTTTTCAACTGCAGCGAACCCCATGGCGCACGCCACTCCAAATATTATGCCGTCCTCTAGCTCGTTAATCTCCTTTCTGACCCTGTTTACCCCCAGAGGCTTTGTGAGTTCCTCTATAAACGGCGCAGCAAACACGACCAAAATGAAAACATCTCCCGAAAAAGGGGTTTCCAGGATAGAGGTAAGAATAACGGCTGGAATCGCACCCCACAGAAAGGCCGAGGATAGTGCTCTCCACTTCTCCCTTTCGTAGCGTTCACTGTTCCTTATAATCACGAGGTATATTACTGGTGCAGCAAAAGAGACCACTATCAGGATCAATATCTCGGCTAACATCGCTTAATCATTATCGTTCTTCGAATTTAACTCTGCCCATCTAAAACGAACTTATATCCATAGGTGATCACTCCACTGCCATCGCCACTACCGCCATCCTCGCCTCCGCCCTTCTCCTCCCTGAGTTTTCTCAGCACCGTTTTGACCCTGCTTCCTATCATTATCTCGCTCAGACCAGCCCCCACGATCTGGCTCGTTACCCTGGGCCCCTCATCCAACTTGACTATAGCCAGTATATAAGGCGTCAAAAGCTCGTGCCCCACTGCTGGGTCGTACACAACAGTATAGGTCACCACCTCGCCATTTCCACTGAGCTGTATTGGCTCCATCCTTCCTATTGAGGCTCTCCTGCACTTCGGACAGATCTGTCTTGGGGGGAAGTATACTTCCTCGCAGACTGTGCATCTATTTCCCAAAAATCTATACCTGGACGGGGCTTCTCTCCATATTCTAGATGGTCCTACCATCTCATCGCCTCCTGAAGATCGATACCACGGCGCTGCCTCCACTCCCTCCGACTCCACAACACAATCCATAATCCAGAAGTTCTATCTGTCTCTCACCAGCTCTTCCGATCAGTTGATCGTAGATCTCCGCCACTTGAGCCACTCCAGTAGCACCTATTGGATGCCCTCTGGATTTTAACCCCCCAGAGGTGTTTATGGGCAATGAGCCATTCAAACTCGTCACTCCTTCCGCGACCTTTTTTCCACCTTTTCCCTTCTCGAAGAATCCTAGATCCTCGCTCTCTATGATCTCTCCTATGGTACAATAGTCGTGGAGCTCCGCTATATCCACGTCGCTTGGATTTATTCCCGCCCTTTTGTAGGCCTTTTTTGAGCTCCCGACCACGCAATCCATAGTTGTAATATCCTCCCTCGAATGGAGTGCCAATGTGCTAGAGGCCATCTCACAGGCGATTATCTCCACATCCCCTTTTGAGGTTAAGACCAAAGCGGCACTTCCATCCGACATCGGAGCGCAATCAAGCATCCTCAAAGGATCGGCCAATAATGGAGATGACAACACCTGGTCAACGCTTATCTTCCTTCCAAAATGGGCTATAGGATTAAGAGAGCCGTTATAATGGTTCTTAACCGCTACCTCCGCCATCTGTTCCCTGGTGGTACCATAGTCATGCATGTGCTTCCTAGCCATCATCGCGTAGAGTGCGGGCAGGGTAGCTCCGAATATGGATTCCCACTCATAGTCGAGCATGGTGTTGATTATAGAGCCGGCCTCCTTGGCCCCCACATCCGTCATCTTCTCCACTCCTCCCACAACCACGATATCGTGCTTTCCTGAAGCGACGTCGATGAAGGCCTGATGAAGCGCTAGAGCTCCGGAGGCACATCCGCTCTCTACCCTGACAACGGGAATAGAAGTTAAGCCTGTTTGTTCGGCTATCATCGGACCCGCATGCTCTTGCGATACCCACATCCCAGGGCCCATGGATGCCATATAGAGGCATTCTATGCTCTCACCTGGAAGCTCAGCGTCCTCAAGAGCCCTCAGACCAGCTTCCACTATCAGCTCTCTATAGGATCTAGACCATAGCTCTCCAAACTTGGTTATCCCTACCCCCGATATACACACTTTTCTCATCCTATCACCTATATCCGATACCTCCCGGAGTATTTCGCATATATGGAATAGTCCAGCACCTCCTTCTCTTCGATATAAGAAGAGGTGTTTCTGATACCCCTCGAATTTTTAACCTCCCTAAACTTCACGATCTCATCGTTGACATAGAGTTGAAATGCATCCGAGCCAGCGCCCGAGCCATAACTAACCAGTAGAACTCTGTCCCCCGGTTCAGACGCATCCAGGGCTGCGGTCAACCCAAGCAGAGAGGAGGCGGCATATGCATTTCCTATTTCTGGAACCAGTAAACCGGGCCTAAGCTGCTCTTCTTTAAACCCCAGCTTCTTTCCCACACTCGAGGGGAACTTCAAATTGGGCTGATGAAAAACCGCGTATTTGAAATCTTTGGCTTCAGTCCCCATAGTTGACATGAGCAACTCCGCGCACTCGGTAACGTGCCTGAAGTAGGCTGGCTCCCCCGTGAACCTCCCCCCATGACTCGGATACTTCTGGACATCCCTCCTCCAGAAATCCGGGGTATCGGTCGTATAGGATTTCATGCTCTCTATATCCACTATGCCCTTCTTGCCGATTAAGAATGAAGCTGCACCGGAACCGGTTGCGAATTCCAGCTCATCTACGGTAGAAGATTGGGCCTTATCCGCTCCTATAGCCAACCCATACTCTATCAAGCCTGAATCCACCTGTGATGAGCATATGATAATAGCTGTGCTTCCCGCTTTACAGGCAAATTCGAGATCGGCCATGTACAGATCGGGGGTTATGCCCAAAGCTTCAGCTACTACGGTACCGCTGGGCTTTACGGCATAGGGGTGAGACTCCGAACCTATGTAGAGCGCCCTGACCTTCCCCAGATCCAGATCTACTGATCTGAGACAATTCCTCGCCGATTCGGTGGCCATCGTTATGGTATCCTCATCTGGCCCTGGAATCGCTTTCGTCATCACTCCAACTCTCAGGTCACGTCCCCAGACCCTGGATATTTCGCCTCCTTCCACCCTGAATCTGGGTATGTAAGAGCCATAACTCACTATAGAGGCCATAAGCTTACGATTAAGAAGGGGTTATTAAAACTATCTTTGAGGGAATAGACCATTGACTTGGCAAATCCTTTTGATAGATCGACATTTCTGCAAAAGCTTCATTATTCAGATCGGATGGTCCCAGGATCTTCACTCTACTTCAATACAGCGCCTCTGTTCGCGGAGCTCACCAGCGAGGAGTATCGAAACAAAACCCCTTTCTCGACTTTGGGTTTGGGTCTCTTCCAGCCCTTGAGTCTTTTTTCCATCTCTTCTCTATCTATATCGACGTTAAGCTCACGACTTGCGAGATCTATGGCGATCTTATCCCCGTCTCTAACCACCGCTATCGGGCCCCCCTCAGCGGCCTCAGGAGACACGTGGCCAACCGCAGCGCCTCTACTCGCTCCGCTGAACCTGCCATCTGTCACCAGAGCGACTTTACCATCCAGTCTACCACCGCTTATTCTAGAGGTAGCTGCGAGCATTTCTCTCATACCAGGGCCGCCTTTTGGCCCTTCATACCTTATCACTATGATGTCGCCTTCTTCTATTTTTCCCGCATCTAGAGTGGCTACCGCTTCTTCCTCTCCGTTGAACACCCTGGCAGCGCCCCTGTACACATCCTTTGCCAGCCCCTTGGTCTTTATGACCGCCCCATCCGTGGCGAGATTCCCCTTCAAAACTACGAGGCTGCTGCCTCTTACGGGGTTTTCCAGGGTTTTAATCACCTCCCCCCTCGATTTGCCCAGCCTTCCCTTTAAAAGCCCATCGACCGTTAGCTCGTTCAGGTGGATGTGTTTCTCCAGTTCGCCCATGATCGCGGGAACCCCCCCAGCTCGATCCAGATCTATCATCCTGTGCGGCCCTCCCGGGCTCATGTCCACCAGCTGTGGGACCTTTCTGGATAATCGATCTATATCCTCCAAACCAAAATCCACTCCAGCTTCATAAGCCAAAGCCAGCAGGTGGAGGACGGTATTGGTAGAACCACCCAGGGCTAGATCCACAATCATAGCGTTTTCAAATGAGTTGGAAGTCAATATGTCAGAGGGCTTTACCCCCTTTTTCACCAGTTCAACTGCCCTTTCTCCCGTTTTTTCAGCAATTCTTAATTTCTTGCCGCTGACCGCATGGGCAGTAGCGCAATCTTTCAAACTCACCCCCAGCGCCTCGGTTACGCAGGCCATCGTGTTCGCGGTGAACATCCCCGCACAGGAGCCAGCGCCGGGGCAAGCATTGCACTGAATCGCGTATAGCTCGTTTTCATCTATCTTCCCTTCCTTGTACCTGGCAAGGGCCTCAAAAACCGTCGAATAATCCATCTTTTCGCCGTTTAGCTCCCCCGGGAGCATGGGCCCCCCGGTAACCATTATCGTCGGGATGTTTACCCTAAAAGCGCCCATGAGCATGCCCGGAACTATCTTATCGCAACTGGCTATTAGAACGAGACCGTCGAATTGATAAGCCAGGGAAGTGAGCTCTATGGAATCTGCTATCACCTCTCTGCTCGGTAAAGGCGCCTTCATCCCCTCGTGCCCCATCGCTATGCCATCACAAAGCGCTATGGTGTTGAATTCCAGGCCCAGCCCTTTCTTCGCGATGCCACGCTTAACCGCTTTTGATACCTCGCGTAAATGAACATGACCGGGGACGAGCTCGTTCCACGAATTCGCCACGCCTATTACCGGGCCTTGAAGCTCTTCGTCCTTTACTCCCAGAGCGTTAAACAAAGAACGATTGGGCGCCCGATCGACGCCTTTTGTGGCGTTCCAGCTCTTCATTTTCATGATAGACATGTCTATGAGACCAAATGCGATATAAAATTTGTCGCTAGGTAGCTATGTAAATGATATTTTTCCACCTCGAAAGACTCAAAGTTGTACAAGCACCCCATCGATTATCCCATCTATGGCCACCATCTCCTCAAGAACCTCTTTATTGGGGGGTTCATCGACGAGCAGGAGCATTAGCTGCACCCCCCCAGGTCCCTCGCTAGATCTCCCAACGACCATTCCAGCTATATTTATCCCGTGTTGCCCGAAGAGCGTCGCGACTCTTCCTATCACACCAGGCCTGTCCTCATGCATCGAGATGACATAATGCCCCCTTGGCACGAAGTCCACTTTGTACTTGTCGATCTTAATGACTCGGTAATCCTCTTTTCCGAAGCTCGTTCCACTCAGATAGATGCTTTTCTCATTCCCTACGACCTCTGCTTCGAGCAAGCTTTCATAGCTATCCGAATCTTCGCTCTTCGTCTCCTCGACGCTTATTCCCCTCTCTTTAGCCATCGAGACCGAGGAGACCAGGTTTACTTCATCTCCAAGCGCGTGTTCAAGCAAACCCCGAAGCAGGGATCTGGTCACATATGAACTGTCTCTTCCCGCGAGTTTGCCCTTGAACGTTACCCTGACTTTTTTGAATCCTTCAGGAAGTCTCGCAGATCCGATTTTCCCCATCCTTTCCGCGAGTTTTATGTATGGCATCAGATATTCGAGTTCTTCTGGCTTTAAGGGGGGCAAATTTACTGCATTTCTCACTGGCGCCCCCTTTGCAAAGTTTATTATGTCTTCGGCAATTATCTTCCCCACCTCCATTTGAGCTTCTTTGGTTGAAGCCCCTATGTGGGGGGTTGTGACGACACTATCCAGACTAAGAAGCTTACTGTCACCAGGCGGTTCCTTTTCATAGGCATCCAGAGCGGCTCCAGCGACCTTTTTGCTCATGATCGCCTCATAGAGAGCTCCCTCATCCACTATCCCGCCCCTCGCGCAATTTATTATGTAGGCGCCATCCCTCATTTTTTCAAATTGTTTCTTCGAGATCGCCCCTTCGGTTTCTTTCGTCTTTGGAACGTGAACCGTGATGATATCCGAATTCGAAATGATGTCGTCGAAGTTCACCAGCTCGACTCCAATCTCCCTTGCTTTGTCCTCACTTATGTATGGATCATAGGCCGTCATCCTCATTTCGAAAGCTTTTGCCCTCTTTGCGACCTCATATCCTACCCTGCCCAATCCTATGATCCCCAGGGTTTTTCCCCTCAACTCCATGCCGACGAATTTGGACCTCTCCCATCCCCCCTCTTTAACACTCCTCTCCGCCTGAGATATCTTTCTCGATGCGCAAAGTATTGCACCCATAGTTAGCTCAGCAGTTGAGACGGTATTCCCACCAGGAGCGTTGACGACGATTATGCCCTTCTGGGTTGCCGTTTCGACGGCTATGTTGTCCAATCCTATTCCAGCCCTCCCTATGATCTTAAGTTTCTTGGCTTTATCCAGAACTTCGTTCGTCACTCTGGGTTTGCTTCTGACGATCAGGGCATCATATCTCCCTATAATTTTTTTGAGCTGATCTTCACTGATCTCTCCCTTCACCTCAACGTCCAGCCCGGATTTTTTCATCGCATCGATCGCTTCTTCCGATACGTTGCTGGCAACCAGGACTTTCATCGGAATTGCATGTGAACCTGCGATATAAACTTTGTTATTTATCTAAATCTCTTCTTTTTTTTCACTATCGATTGCATACTTCAAGCCATCGACCATCGCATGCCAACTAGCTTCGACGATGTTACTTGATATCCCGACGGTGCTCCAGGTCTTTTTCCCATCGCTCGAGTCGATTAATACCCTGACCTTGGACGCGGTCCCTCCCTTCGCGTCAAGTACTCGCACCTTATAGTCGGTCAATCTGATCGTTTTCAACTCCGGGTACAATGGGGCTAAAACTTTTCTCAGTGCTCTATCCAAAGCGTTGACTGGGCCATCTCCGGCAGAACTTGCGCGGGCGATTTTTCCGTCCACCTCAAGCTCCACGGTTGCTGTTGCGGAGGTCCCCTTATGACCACCTTTCACCGTCACCTCAAAGCTTTCGGTATCGAATAGAGAGCCATTATCTCCAAGAACTCTTTTCAGCAGGAGCACAAACGATGCTTCCGCCCCTTCGAACTGATACCCGCTATTTTCAAGCGATTTGACCGTATCCAGGATTTCCTTGATCTTTCCAGAGTCGAGGGTCAGATCGATACCGTAATCTCTCAATTTTGACAGTATATTTTTCTTACCGGCCAGCTCCGAAACGAGCATGCGTCTGCTGTTTCCAACCAGTTCGGGGTTGATGTGCTCATAAGCATTGGTATTTTTTAACACGGCGTCTACATGAGTTCCGGCTTTATGGGTGAAGGCACTTTTCCCGACGTAGGGCTGGTTATTCGCCGGTATGAGATTGGCCAATTCACTAACGTATCTTGAGACCTCAGTGATGCTCTTAAGCTGGAGATCCGTAACGCAGTCCATCCCCATCTTTAGCTTTAGATCTGGGAGAATAGAGCATAAATTCGCGTTTCCAGAGCGCTCCCCATATCCATTGATCGTGCCCTGGATATGGATCGCGCCGGACTTAACGGCTATTATTGAATTCGCGACGGCCATGCCCGTATCATTATGGGTATGGATTCCCAGTGGTGCATCTATCTTTCTCTTCACCTCTTCGATGATTTCTGCGATTTCGAATGGCATGGAGCCCCCATTCGTATCACATAGCACCATAACCCTCGCGCCAGCGGATCTTGCGGCCTCTATGGTTTGTAGGGCGTAATCCGCATTGCGCTTATACCCATCGAAGAAGTGCTCCGCGTCATAGATGACTTCCAGCCCGTTTGAGCGAAGAAAATGTATCGAGTCGCGGATCATATCCAGGTTTTTCCCCAGTTCAGTTTTAATGACTTCTGAGACGTGAAAATCCCAGCTCTTGCCAACTATTGTCGCGATATCAACGTCAGAATCCAGTATGGATCTCATGCTAGCGTCTTCTTCGACGCCCGTGTTCGCCTTCCTGGTGCTGCCAAACGCGACGATCTTGGCGTTATCTAGTTCTATGTGCCCCATCTTTTTAAAGAAGAGAGTATCCTTCGGGTTGGAGCCAGGCCAACCCCCTTCTATGTATTGAATCCCCAGCTCATCAAGCTTCTTCGCGATCTTTAGCTTGTCATTTAGTGAAAAAGATATGCCCTCTGCCTGAGCTCCGTCCCTCAGCGTGGTATCATATATCTCTATCTTCATCATCTTTCATCAGCTCCTTTATGATGGCATCCCCCATACCGCCAGTGCTAGCTCTACCCCCGAGATCCGGGGTTCTAACTTTGCCCTCAAAGAGCACATTTTTAATCGCCCTCTGGATAGCGTTAGATGCTTTACATTCATTCAATTCTTCGAGCATCATACCCGCCGCTAAAATAGCGCCTAGAGGATTTGCGATTCCTTTACCGGCTATATCCGGAGCGCTCCCATGAATCGGCTCGAACATGCTTATCCCATCCGGGTTTATGTTCCCGCCCGATGCGATGCCGATGCTGCCCTGAATAGAGGCGCCAAGATCAGTAAGTATGTCGCCAAACATATTCGGAACAACGATCACCTCGTACTGCTTTGGATCCTTCACGAACTGCATAGCTGCGTTATCGACGAATTGGCGCTCCGTCGAGATTCCAGAATTTTCTTTCTCGCTTGCGATCTCATCGAAAACTTCCCGCCATAATCCGTAAATATCTGACATGACGTTCGCCTTGTCGATGGAGGTGACTTTCTTGCGATTCTTTTTCTTCGCGAGCTCAAAAGCGTATCTTATGATTCTCTCTGCCCCCTCTCTTGAGATTAAACCGATCTGATATGCGATCTCTTTTTCGTCATCGAGTTCGATCTCGATATCAAATTTTATGTTATATTTTTTGAATCTGAGTTTATGTTCATCTTTTTTCTTATCGGTCCGAGCGCCGAGACCGACGTAGAAATCTTCGGTATTTTCCCTGACCACATAGAATTGCACGTCTTCGAAGGTCTTGTCCCTCAAAGGACATATCAGCCCTGGGAAAGAGATTATGGGTCTCAGGTTGACGTACTGATCGAAGTGCGATCTTATCCTCAACAAAACGCCCTTTTCCAATATGCCTGGCTTTACCCTGGGATCGCCGATCGCGCCGAAATAGATGGCGCTCATTTCTTCCATCTCATCGAGTTGCTCTCTGGATAAGGTTTCGCCAGTTTTAAGATAGTGTTCAGCACCGTTTGGATAATAAGTAAAATCGAAGTCCATACTATAAGGTTCAACGAGCGCATCCAGAACTTTTATTCCTTCGTTTACCACTTCCGGCCCGACTCCATCACCCGGTATTACGGCTATTTTGTACATGACAGGACCTCCTCAACATATCTCATCAACCCCCCTTTTTTCATCATCGAGAGCGCAAATGGCGAGAACGGTGTGAAAGGGTAATTTCTACCGTTAGCGAGATTTCGGATTACGCCTTTAGCGAGCTCCACTTCCAGCAAATCGCCCTCTTTCACGTCCATATCGCACTCTATTGGGGGGAAGCATAAGTTGATGGAGTTTCTGTAGAATATACGGGCAAAACTCTTCGCTATTACGCAGGATACCCCAGCGCCCATGAGCGCTCTTACCGCATGTTCTCTTGAAGAGCCATAGCCAAAATTCTTTCCCCCAACTATAATGTCTCCAACCTCTATTTTCCTTGCAAATTCCGGCCGGAATTTTTCGAAGACATGTTTTGAAAGTTCTCCTGGATCCCCGGTGACGAGGTACACAGCGGGTATTATCTGATCGGTATCCACATTATCGGGGAATTTCCACGCTTTTCCTCTCATGACCTCTTTCATGGCTTCACCTCTTTGGGATCGACGATCCTTCCTTTTACAGCGCTCGCTGCGACGGTGGCCGGCGAGGCGAGATAAACCTCCGATTTCGCATCCCCCATCCTTCCCACGAAATTGCGGTTGGTGGTGCTGACACATTTTTCGCCCGGGGCCAGTACGCCCATGTGCCCCCCTAAACAAGCACCGCAGGTTGGACCCGAGATGAATGCACCGGATTCGAGAAAGATCTCGAATAAGCCTTCCCGCATTGCCCGTGCATAGATTCTTTGGCTCGCGGGGACTATTATCAACCTGACATCCTCGTGAACTTTATTCCCTTTCAAGATCTCGGCCGCCATACGAAGATCTTCTATTCTTCCGTTTGTGCAAGAGCCCAGGTAGGCCTGGTCTATCTCGATATTGCACTCCGATGCTGGAACCGTGTTGCTGGGGAGGGGGGGCTTTGCCACGGTAGGCACCATGTCGCTTAGGGCATAGTGAAAAGTATCCGAATAATCCGCATCGGGATCCGCGAAAACCGGTTTATATTTTACCCTATCTTCGAGATAATCGAACACCTTTTCATCCGGCGGGAATATGCTGGCCTTAGCGCCGGCCTCCACGCTCATGTTGGAAATCGTTATCCTGTCTGGGAGTGGCAACTTAAAGGCAGAATAAAATTCCATCGATTTGTAGAGCGATCCGTCCACTCCTATATCGCCAATTATATTCAGTATGATATCCTTGCCGCAAACGTATCTCTTCGGCTCCCCTTCCAAGATGAACTTCTGGCTTTCCGGCACTCTGAACCATAACTTGCCCATGGCCATAATGGCGGCTGCCTCCGTGCTGCCTATCCCCGTCGCGAACGACCCTAAAGCGCCGTATGTGCAGGTATGGGAATCCGCCCCTACGATCAGCCTTCCCGGGGCGACGAAACCCTTCTCGATCATCACCTGATGGCAGATCCCTCCTCTCCCGACCTCGAAGTAGTTTTTTACCCCGTATTTTCTCGCGAACTCCCGCATCGCTAGCGCCTGTTTTGCCGATGGTATATCCTTGTTTGGGACGTAGTGATCGGGGATCAAGACCAGTTTATCTATAAGCGGCTTAACTTTTAATTTCTCGAACTCCTCGAAAGCAGGTAAACCGGTGACATCGTTCACCATCAGGTAGTCTACTGCCGCTTCCACTATATCTCCTGGCACCGCCATCATGCCTGACCTGTCAGATAAAATCTTTTCAGCTATTGTTCTGCCCATTTACATCCTCCCGCCCTTCAAAATATCGCGTCTGCCCTGAGCTAACCTTAAACCACCGAATCGATAGCGACGAACCATAGAATCCACAGAAGAAGATCGTTTCTTCATAAAAACCTCCCACAAATTATCTTTACAAAAGTATGATAATAATCCCAATCAAAGAATGCGAAACGCTCGAAGTTGGGATTTTGGTGCTCATGACTGTCAACTGCCTGGCTTCTTAACACAAAGCAGTATTTAAGATTTGCCATTCGATTGGGTTTCTGTGTTATCGATTCGCCTTATGTGGGGGGTCATGCTACTGTTTAGCGCTTTTCGGACTATAGAGCAGCTCACTGAGCTCTTTTCACATGGGGGAATAAGATGCAAGTTAAAAAGATTTTTTGCTCATCATTCTAAATTGTTGCTCTCCGATTTGAGGTTAATTACAAAAAAGCTCGGAAGGCTTATATGGCGAATATACTAATTTGAAACATGGAGAGAATAAGGTTTTTGAGTGACGGGCTTGAGTGTTCTGCCCTCCTTTATAGACCCGATGTTGAGGGGAAACACCCGGCTATAGTCATGGCACATGGACTCTCAGCTGTGAAAGAGATGTACCTCCCCTTTTTCGCTGAATACTGGGCTAAAAGAGGCTTTGTGGTCCTACTCTTCGACTACAGGTTTTTTGGAGAAAGTCCGGGAGAGCCCAGGCAGAGACTTTGGCCTGATGAGCAACTTCTGGACTATAAATGTGCGACCAATTACCTACTGAAGCTGGATTACGTTGATCCGGATAAAATCTGTGTTTGGGGCACGAGCTTTAGCGGAGCTCACGTCATAACTCTACTGGCTACAACTGACCTGTTCTGCTGTGGGGTCGCTCAACTCCCAAATACAAATTCGATGGAACTTGCCATCAGGTACTATGGAGGCCTGACCTCTCTGTATATAGCGTCCAGAGCACTTCTAGGAGACTATAGCAGCGGTGAACCTCCGACTTCAACCTGGCCGGTTGTCTCTGAAGAGATGGCAGCAGTCTTACCTACCGAGGAAGCATATGAATTCTTCTCCAAAGCTGAAGAACTCTTCCCAACATACAAAAATATGGTAACAATGGACAGCATACCGAAAATAATTAGCTACGTACCGGAGTCTTACGCCCCATACGTTGGAAAACCGGTAAAGATCATAGGCGGTGAGAAGGACGAAACGACGCCAGTAGATATAGCTAAAAGAGCATACGAGAAAATACCGGTTGAAAAAGAACTCATCGTGTTCCCAACTGGGCATTTTGGCCTGTACCTCCCGCCTTGGAACGAAAAAGCAGCGGAAGAAGCCCTAAAATGGTTTAAACAATACACGGAATAGGAAATCGTAGCGATTTGTGAGAATTGCCGAGCACGAATTATGCGCTCTGTTGGAATCTTCCCACTGACAGAGAAATTCTGTGCCTTCTGCTTCGTGACGCTAGAGCTCACCGAGCCAGCTGAGGATGGTGCCACAACATACCACTTTATTAGAGAGAGCTTTGAATTCGAGGCGCCATATGGATTAACAGATCGCCCACATAAAATCAAAAGCAGGAGTTTAAGCGGAATCGAAAGCTCAGAGGACATAGTATACCTCTACCAAGAGGGTACATGGGCGGATCCAAGAAGACCATTCACGCCAAACTCTTTAGGATGGAACGAGGTTGGGATAAAGAAAGAGCGTTTGCCCCAGGCGATGAATCTGGGGGGCACCTATAGTAAGGACGACTCAAAAGGTTACAGTCAAGGTCGTACGGACGGATGGAAACTGGGGCAAGAAAAACTCCGCAGTGGCGTCGCTCGAACACAAAAAAAGGACTCCCTGGGGTTTTAAATACCTGTGTCTGAGCATAAGGATTGACGATATAGAGATAGTCTTCGGAGTTCTGCCCCTATGGCCCCTTTCGGATAAGGCCAAGGTGCATCAGAAAAAAGGGGATACCCCTTTACAAAAAGGGTCTAAAGAGGTGAAATATGTATAAAATAAATGAAGCGGGAACCGATGGAAATGCAGATATCCTGGGATGTCACTGTCAATGTAAGGTCTCATGTCTGTGTTCCGCATACACGGACATGAATGCTACTTACAATTGCAATTGGCTTAGGGCGTATAATTACCAAGCTGAAGCGTACTATCAATACCAGAACTGACTTGAAGTGTTGTGGTTACTTAGAGATCTAAACGCTAGCCCTCTCCTTTATTTTTGTTGGTTAAATCATGAATTAATGGAAGTACGGTGGTATGATGATACCCTCAACCTCTTCAAATCCCTGTCAAAAGTTTGATTTCCGCATTTGGCGAAAAATGAAAAATGCGAAAGGTTTAATTATTCCGAATGCATAGATTGAAGCATGGAGAAAATAAAATTTTTAAGCAACGGGCTTGAATGTTCTGCCCTCCTTTATAGACCCGATCGAGTTGAGGGGAAACACCCAGCTATAGTCATGGCAAATGGACTCTCAGTTGTGAAAGAGATGTGGCTCCCCTTTTTCGCTGAGTACTGGGCTAAAAGAGGCTTTGTGGTCCTACTCTTCGACTACAGGTTTTTTGGAGAAAGTCAAGGAGAGCCCAGGCAGAGACTTTGGCCTGATGAGCAACTTTTGGACTATAAATGTGCGGCCAATTACCTTCTGGAGCTAGATTACGTTGATCCTGATCGCATCTGTGTTTGGGGCATGAGCTATGCCGGAGGTCACGTCATAACTCTACTGGCTACAACTGACCTGTTCTGCTGTGGAGTTGCTCAACTCCCAGCTACAAATGCGATGGACCTCGCCATTAGGTACTATGGAGGCCTGACCGCTCTGTATATGATGTCTAGGTCACTTCTAGGAAACTATAGCAGCGGTGAACCTTCGACTGTAACTTGGCCGGTTGTCTCTGAAGAGATGGCAGCAGTCGTACCTACCGAGGAAGCATACGAATTCTTATCTGAAGCTGAGGAACTCTTCCCGACATACAAAAATATGGTAACACTGGACAGCATACCGAAAATAATAAGCTATGTGCCAGAGGCCTACGCCCCATACATTGAAAAACCGATAAAGATCATAGGCGGTGAGAAGGATGACACAACGCCGATAGGCATAGCTAAGAGAGCGTACGAGAAGATACAAGTTGAAAAAGAACTCGTCGTGCTCCCAACTGGACATTTCGGCATGGTTTTCCCGCCTTGGAACGAAAAAGCAGCGGAAGAAGCCCTAAAATGGTTTAAACAATACACGGAATAGGAAATCGTAGCGATTTGTGAGAATTGCCAAACAGAAGTCGATACACTCTATACGGTGTCGGA
>Ga0209633_10000338_pt1 | contig 55850 bp, 49 predicted proteins | sample Cruoilmetagenom1_FD_187290 | JGI IMG/M metagenome (GOLD analysis project Ga0209633, IMG submission 187290) | Oil polluted marine microbial communities from Coal Oil Point, Santa Barbara, California, USA - Sample 1 (SPAdes) (version 2) | ecosystem: Environmental > Aquatic > Marine > Oil seeps ... | reverse complement strand
GGTTTTGGAGAAGAAGATAATTTTGATGCAGATTTTTATTTTTCTGGGGTTACTTTAAAAATTAGAATTAAATTTGGTTTTAAAGGAAAAAATAAGAAATTAAAACTAATACCTCATTTAGATAAAAAAATCAACGTTTTAAAAAATAAAGGAGAGTATAAATGAAAAATATATATATTATCATAATTATATCTCTTATTAGTTTTTTAGTTTCTTGCACTCATAAAGGGAAAGTAAATAAATTAACTCAAAAAAATACAGAAATGAAAGGAAAAAATAATAAACAAAAAGATTATCATGTATTTTATCGATTTGGTATGTTTCCTTCTGAAATTTTAATAAACAATGTTATTTGTGAAATTGGGAATATGCCTGGTCCTGCAGAGATAAATCACTATATTTTAAAAAAGGGAAAACAATTAGTTAAAATTAAAATCTATCATCCTTTTTATGAAAATGATGGTTTGATTCACGGTAACGAGGTAGATTATTTTAATAAAGAACTATCAATTCAAAATATTATTGAAGAAAATGACGATGTTAAAGTCGAACTTATTAAAAAATTTAGCTTCCCAAAAATAGATCGACCCGTACCTTATATAGAACACACTTGGGAGTTTGAAGCAGAATTGCCTTTTGATTTAGTGGGATGGGAGAATTCAGAAGATTTAATAACCTGGGATAAAGATAAATTAGAAGAAAAAGTACTCCAAAAATTTAATCAACTTCGAGACCTATTAAATTCAGGTAATGGTGCCGGTTTTGTTAAAGAATTAGCTTTTGCCAATAAAGAATATTTTATAGCAAATTATTTTACCCCAGATCAACAAAAAGAATATACAAATAATCTTATTGAAGCCTATAGCGAACATAAAGGCATTATGCCACCTATAGAAAACTATCGTATGCGTATTTTGGGAGACGGAAAAGTTGTAGCTCTTGAAAACTTAGGAAAATATAAAGGACAAGGTGTACTTACTGCAGAAGCAAAAAATAGTGATACATTATTTCAAAACTATGTAATGTTACATATACCAAATGGTTCTACAAATTTTGAAATCGTTAGAATCAATTCTCAAATGGCTTCGGTAGAAGAAGAATAATCCAAGTCTTTATTTTGAGGTAATAATAGATGATTTAGATTGCTAATCTTGGTTAGCAATTACGCTATCTAATAGTAAATTGGAGATTAATTATGAATTATCAATTACTTTTACAGCAAAGATTCTACTCGTAGCTAAAGGCAGTAAAGATGGAGACAATACCAAAGCAGCCACTATTTTTGAATATACACTACAAGCCAAACCTTTTTTAGCCCTAAACCATACCTATAAATTTGATGATAAAGTATTAGAACACATAAAAGAAATAAAAAAGTTTAAGCTTAAAGTGAAAACCACAGGAGAGATTAATTACGACTTTAATATAAAATACCATAGTATAAGTAAAAAATTTACATTAAACAATAATGCCAAAGACCAAAAAGGAGGTGGTGAAGTAGCCCTTATAGATGGTAATATTATACAATCACAAGGGGCAATTAAACTTACTATTGATATTGGAGGTTCAGTTGAACTTGAAGAAGAGTTTAATATGTTTTGGAAATTAATTTCGATAAAAACCTCCCTTGATGCCGAAGGAGAATTACATGTAATCTCTGCTATAGGTTCCATTCGTAAATTTGGTATAGATGCAGCTAAAGGGCCTTATATAGAAGATACTCTCTTTTTTGATGGGGTTAAGGGGACGTATTTTCAGAAGGTTGTAGGTAAAATTGGAGGTGAAAGAGGATTAAAACATGACACCAATCCGAAAAACGAAAGAGTAGCATTTACCTTATTTGAACCTAAGACCACCAATTTAGGAAGAAGTCATATTTTTGAAATGTTTAATCCTATACCAAAATGAAAAAAATACTAATCCTAAGCATATTGTCTATTAGTCTTATGGCTTGTGGACAGAAAAAACAAATAAAAAAAGATATGAAAACTAGACCAATAGTACAATTATATGCTCATGCTAAAAAATTGAATTATAAAAGTGAACCTATTTATGTAATGAAAGCTCAGCAAAGTGGTTGTTTTTATGAAATATATGTCAATGATATATTAGTTTCTAAATTATATGAAAATGTAACCAGAATAGGTAATATTGTGGATCTTAATGATGTTATTTTAAAAAGTGGTACGCAAAAAGTAACTGTAAAATTATACCCTCCAACAGGTGCAAATGGTAAGCTTTTTAAAAATTTATATAAAAATACCAGTTTTGAGTTAGAGATTAGACGATATAACAAAAAAAAGAAAGGAAATGAGGTTAGTATAAAAAAATATTTCGCCCCCACTACCACTGGGAAAAAGGATGATCCATTTAAATTTGCGGACACACCTTATTTTGAGGATACCTTTACTTTTGAAGCCGAAGTACCCTATACCCTAAAAGGTTGGAGCGAAAGTCAAGATTTAACTCAAATGGATAAAGAGGTATTAGAACAAGAAGTATTGGCTTTTTATGCCGAATATGATAAGGTGATACAAAATCAAGACGAAGAAAAATGGGTAGCAATGGTGAGTAATGCAGAACAAGAATATTTTAAGTCTGTTGCATATAATAATATTGATAATACAGATATTAAAGGTCGAATTGAAGAATATTCAAATTTTATGGATAGCGAACTTATAAAGTCATACCCATTAGATAAATATAAGCTGGTTTTATGGGGAGATGGTAAGGTAGTAACTTTAAGAAGCTTGGAATTCCCTGGTGAATCTGCTTACACTTTTGGAAGAATGATAGATAGTAATGGGGAAAGAGTTGAAACTAGATCTTCAAGATATTTATACCTCCATAAACCTAGAGGGAGTTCTAAATTTGAGATTATACGTTTATAAAACGAAGTCTATCTATTTTTTTAGAGTTGTTATGGTTTTGTTTTTTGTAAAGGTTTTAAAAAATATAAAAGAAATAAAAAAGTTTAAGCTTAAAGTGAAAACCACAGGAGAGATTAATTACGACTTTAATATAAAATACCATAGTATAAGTAAAAAATTTACGTTAAATAATAATGCCAAAGACCAAAAAGGAGGTGGTGAAGTAGCCCTTATAGATGGTAATATTATACAATCGCAAGGGGCTATTAGACTTGAAATAAATGCTGAAGGTTCGGTAGCTCTAAAAAATGAAGATTTTAAGCATAAGACTATAAAAGAAGTCTTTAATATGGAGCAAGCTTATATGCTTTACCCCAAGGTGGATGCTACAAAAACAAAAGGAAACGAAATTAAAAATATTTCTGGGCAAAATATTGATTTTGAATACGGTGTGCATGGTAAAGATAGTATCGATTTGAATTTAAACTATCTTTACAACAAAAATTTTGACACTCAGGCTGCAGATTGGATAGATGATGTACTTGATAAACTTTGGCTTACCCGTTATGTGTTTAACACCAATAATGTAGCCCAATCTTATTTTGTACCTGTTGCTACCTGTAGGTATCCTAACCAAATGGTAAAAGTAGATGTATACCCAGATTTTAGATGGCGGATAAAATTTAAATTTTCAAGTGAAAAACTACATGTAAAAAGAGAATCTCATTTTAATAAAAGAGGGCAGGAAAAAATCTCTAGACAAGCCCATTGGAAAAAGTTTACATTAGGTGATAGAGAATATAAATTTTCTGTAGATACTGCCTTTTGGTATAATGATAAAAAAAACCAAATAACATTAAAACGTATTCCCTTAGAAAATGAATTAAAACTTTTAATCTGGGCATTTAAGATAGCACGAAAACTAACTTTTAGTGATGAAACAGACAATTTTAAAAAGCATTATGCTAAAAAACCAAAAAAAAATGAAAGTACTGCCATTACCATTACCGTTGGTGTACCAACTATAGAAGGTGTTGTACATGGAGGTTATACCTATGGCGAAAAACAAAAGCATAGTGTAGGTTTACAACATAAATATGGTGTAGCATTACAGTGGACAATAACTGGTTCTTTAAACTTACTGTATTTTGCTAAATATTTAGGTCCTGCGGGTGCAGCGGTAACGGGTATAAAAAAGGTAGTACAAAAACTACAGTGGCTATCGAATAATAAATTAAATATAGATTTTGGTATTGACTTGTTTGCCAGTCTTGATATTAATACTAGAGGTAGCTATACTACCCACACCATTGACCCAGATGCTGGTGAAGTAAAACTAAAACTTAGAGTTAAAATAGGTTTAAAAATTTATGTAAGTGCCGCAGCACAATTAGATGATGTAGTAATTTATGCAGGTTTGGAAGCGGGTTTGGAAGCATGGTTGAAAGTAGAGATTACTTATAATGCTAATATGGATAAACCCAAGTTAAAAGGTAAATTTGAAGGATTGTTTGCTAAGGCAAAAGGGGTGATAGGAACGAAGGATGAAGATAATAAGAAAAGAGAAATATCATTTTCTATTGCAGAGACTTTATTAGGCCCGGAAACCTTTATCTTAGCTCTTTAAAAATAATTAACAATGAAATATTTAGTAATACTTGCGTTGTTTGTTATCAATTTAGGTTGCGGTCAACAAAACAAAACAAAACAAATGAAAACAGAATTTACTCCATACCAACAACAATTGTACGATAATTTAGATGCTAATTGTAAGCAGAAAAAAATTAAATATAGTTTTGTTGTATTTTCAAGACTACCCTATCGTTTATTTATTAATGGTTTATTGGCAGGAGAACATAAAGTTCCAAACCCTGATAGAGAGTTAAACAGCAATACACATTATAGACTAGAAAATTATGTGTTAGGAAATGGAACTTATACCGCTAAAATAGAATTCTACCCTATGGGTAAAGACCGTGAAGAATTCCATGAAGATGGTTTAATTCATCCTGAAGATTTTGAAGATAGGAGAATAGATTTGTTACGTTGGGAGGAAATTGATGGGCAAAAAGAAAATATTTCATTGCATAAAGAATATCGTTTTACTATAAAAGAGCCCGTAGCTAATTTAGAACAAGAAATGGAGTTTACTATTTCAGATTTACCCTATCAAGTAAAGGGCTGGACAGAAAGCCAAGATTTACGAAAAATAGATAAAGAAGTTTTAGAAAAAGAAGTAGTAGCATATTATACATATTTAAGAGAGATATTAAATACTGGACAAAAGCATAAATATACTTATGAACTTCAGGTGACAAGAAACTTAGAAGCTTCTACTCTATCATATTCTAATAAAAAGGAATATGAAGAAGCTTTAAAGGATAATGCTACCAGAATAACCAAAGAAAAAATGTATCCACTAGAGGGTTATAGAATGGCTATAGAGGGGGATGGTAAACTTGTAACTCTTTACAAAACTGATAATGAATTTTTAAACTGGAGCGTATTAATGTATAATGATGGAGAGTATAGGCATTCTTTGGGAGTTAAATTACACAAACCAAAAGGTTCAGATATTTTCGAAATTATTACCAAATAAAATGAAAGGTATTGTGGTATTTTTGTTAAGTATCTGTTTTGTTTTAAATTCTTATGCTCAAGAAATTGTAATATTTCCAGATAATAACTTTAAAGAGGCATTGTTAAATCACAACCCAACCATTGATACAAATAAAGATGGTGAGATACAAGTAATTGAGGCAAATCTAATTACAGAACTAAATTTGCAATACAAAGATATTTCTTCTATAGAAGGTATTGAGGCTTTTACAGCTTTGACACATTTAAATTGTGGTTGGAATAATCTAACGTCTTGTGATTTAAGTGCTAATATATCTTTAATTAAAATTAACTTATATAACAATGGCCTTCAGACTTTAAATTTAAATAAAGCATTAAAAGCATTAGATTGTTCTTCAAACAACCTTAGAACAATAAATTTAACGAATAATACCGCTTTAGAAACTTTACTTTGTCATTACAATAATCTTGGAAATATCGACTTAAGCTCTAATATAGCATTAACAAAATTGGAATGTGGAGAAAATAACCTAAGTACATTAAATTTAAACTATAATATAGGTTTGACTTATTTGGAATGCTCTTCAAATCTACTTAGTACACTCAATATTAGTAGTATCTCTACTTTAACATTTTTAAATTGTTCTAGAAATAAACTTAGTACTCTTGATATAAGCAACAATACTGGTTTATTAGATTTTAATTGTTCTTATAATGAACTAAATAGAGTAGACACAAGTAACAATACTACTTTAACTAGATTTCATTGCTCATACAATAAACTTAACGAGATTGATGTCAGTAAAAATATTCTTTTAACTGATTTTGAATGTATGGGTAATAATCTTTTAACACTTGATGTTAGTAAGAATATAGCATTAATAAGATTGGGCTGTGATGGTAATAAACTTAGTGTTCTTGATGTAGATGATAATATAAAATTAGAACATTTAACTTTTAGTTGGAATAACCTTAAAATTATTAATGTAAGTCATAATGTAGCTTTGTCTACTCTATTTTGTCATTCTAACAAGATTACAAAGTTAGATATATCTAAAAATACAGCCCTAACTTCTTTAGATTGTAATACAAACAATCTTAGCAAGCTAAATGTAAATAACAATAAAGCTTTAAAACACTTAATTTGTGGATCGAATAACCTTAGTTCAATTGATGTAAGCACTAATAGGTATTTACAAAGCTTAAATATTAATGATAATTTAAAAATTAAATTTATCAATTTAAAAAATATAAATAGTGCTAATTTTTATATGAACCACTCTAATTTCACTAACCTTCCTAGCTTACAATCAATTTGTGTGGATAGATTAGATACTGAGTTAACAAAGCTTATTAGTAAAGATGTTAATCATCAAGTAATTTTCAAAACAAGCTGTAATAAATAACTACAAATAAGTTTATGACTAGACATAAAGCCAAGATTTACGAAAAATAGATAAAGAAGTTTTAGAAAAAGAAGTGGTGGCATATTATACATATTTAAGAGAGATATTAAATTTAGGTAAAAATCATAAATTAACAAAAGAACTTGAATTGACAAAAAACTTGGAAGCTGCAACAGTGTCTTATTTAAATAAAGAAGAGAAATTATAATAGAGCTAGCCAAACTGCTAATCGAATAGATCATAATTCTAGTATTCAATTGTGGAAATTAAAGAAAAAATGAGATTAATTAAAAAACACATAGGATTCTTTTTTTTGTTTTTATCATTACTAAGCTGTAATGCACAAGAAGATAAAGCAAATTCTTTTTTTCTACCTAGTAAGGACTCTAGCACTGGTATTGAAGTAAATGACCCAAAAGAAGTAGTTCATATTAAAAATAATATATATAAATATAATAACAAATTATACTTTGCCCAAAACTATTTTAAAAAACAAAATGTAAATAATGGGATAAAAGTAATAGAAAAAGGACTATTTTTAATTGACTCAACAGGCTCAGAATCAATTGATAATATATTAGATTTAAAAACATACAAACAGCTTCGAGAGTATAGCTTATATACTGATAAGAATAATGTATATTATTCAACGTCAAGTCTTGAATATGCAACACCTCCGGTTTTTATTTTAGAACTAAATCCATTAAAATTAAGAATTATAGATAAATCGGATGAATATATAAGTGATGATCAAAATGTATATTGTCTTCGTAATGGAAAAAAAATACTAACTAACCCAGAAAAGTTTAAAATTATAGAAATAGATGGGATAGTGTTTGGAATAGATTCAAAAAGAATTTATTCAATGTGTGAACCGATGTCTCCAAAGGATTTTATTGAAAATTTTGAAAACATTTCGTTGTCGGTTAAAGATTCTATAATCAGAGAATATATTAAATAAGAAAATAATATTAAAGGCAAATTTAATTATTATGTTTATAGTTATTTTATACATGGAGAATATCATCTTATGCTTTTTTTGATAGTCTTATGACATCTTGTTAAATATTTTTTAGATCAAGGCTATGTTGATGAAGAAAATTTGAACTTTAAATACTATTGATACTAAATTTTAGAATTGGCTATAAGGTTTTGGAAAAGTAATATATATATTGGTAATAAGATAGTTATACTGGAGATGGCAAGGAAAAAATATATGATATATGGATCTTTTTAGAAATATTTTTTTTGATTTCGCAATAACTAATTAATAATATTTAATAAAAGAATAACAATTATCTTGAATCAGATATATAGAACATATAAGGTAAAAAAAAGAGATACTATTTTTAGTATTGCCAATAATAATAATCTTGATTGCTATGAGCTTATTGATTACCATAATAAAAGAGCAGAAAATCATGAAAAAATTAAAGGTCGATTACCTGACTTTTTAAAAGAAGTTATTTTACCACCGGAAGGATATACACTAAAAAATGGAAAAGAAGTATGGACACTAGAAAATCTACAAGAACCAAATGTTTTACAAGAATCATATTTCGGAAAATTAAGGTTCAAACCATATAATAAAGACTTGAGTTATGGTGTTCTAAAAAAAATAAAAAATGGTGTAAAAGAAAATACAATAAAATATAATGTCAATATTCGGTTTTATCCTACAGATAAGTTTGGCATGCAGACCGTTTCAGTAAATATTATTAACTCAAAAATATTTATTAATGATCAGGAGCCGAGTTTAGTGGCAGATGAGTTAGCTGTAACTTGTACAGAAATTTTATATCCTATAGTGTTTCAATTAGATAAAAATGCCAATCTAATTGAAATACAAAATCATAAAGACATATTAAAAAGATGGCAAAAGCAAAAAAAAACTAAGCTAAAATATTATCAAGGTAAAACCGCTCAAGATTATATAAATTCATTTGAACAGACTATAAATGATAAAGGACTTTGTCTTTTTTATTTAAAAAACGATTGGTTTTACCACCTTTATTTTAATGAAATTTATAGTGTTTATGCAAATGATCTTTTAAAAGAAGATAAGGTTTTCTTTCCAATAATACCCAATACGAATCCCATAATGTTCAATGTAAAAAAGAGTGCAAATAAATTTATTAAAACTAATAAGATAAAAATAGATATAAAAGGTGCATGTTCCGATAATAGAAGTAAAGAAGAATTGGTAAATAAAATTTATTACCCTGCGTTTTATACAAAAAACAGACCAAGTGTAAAAGGAAATTACCGCTGCATGTATATTCTAAAACCTGATAACAATACAATTCAACACGCTTTTTTAGAAAGTTCATTAGAACTAAATTCATTAAAGCAGATCTCTATTTCTATTTCAGAAATTATAGATGATAAATAATTTAAAGCTAAATGACACAAAGGAGTAGTAAAAAATAGAAAAATGAGCGAAAAACACATTGTAGTACACGGAGCTATTTGCGAATGCCAACAAGGGTTTGTACCAGACATGCTAGATGTTACATCTCATCAATATGAATATGCTAACGATAAAAATGGGAGTAAAAAATTAATTGGAACAACACTAGAATTAGGAGTACCTTTTAAGAATAAAACTTTTGGGCAATGTAAATTACAACCAGCTGGAAGCAGCTATAAACCTTGTCAGCCGGCAATAACAGGTTGGGATGGTTTTTACAAAGATGTTATTTTAAAAAATGGAGGTAATATACTAGTAGAAGACAGCAAAGCGATATGTGCAATTGCAGGTTCACCATGTGTAAAGATTACTAACCATGGTCAAATTACGGAACCAAATCAGCAAAACATTAGTAATGCAGATGAAGATACACAAGCACAACTTAATCCTATGGTTAATCCAAATGATTTAGGGAGTTCAAAAAACTCTAATGAAGGTATAACTGAATCAGCAAAATAGAAAAACAATGGCAAAAGGTGTAAAAAGAATAATACTTGCAAAAGGACTATATTATCCAGACAAATCACAATCTAAAACTACTCAAGTTACCATAGCTGCTGATAAGAATGTTATATTTGAAGTTGATGAATGGATAAAAGGAACTCCTGAAGAAGTAAAAATGCAAAAAGTATATTGGTTACGACAAACTAATGATAGAAAGATTATAATGTTCAGAGATTTAGGGAAACAGTTACAATTTCAAATTAATAAAAAATTTTCCGGCTCCTATGCATATTATATAGAAGCCAGTTTATCCGGTAAAAGAGATTTTAAAAATGATGCTGGTATTTATGTGAATGGATACACCGAACCTCTTATTAAAGCCAGTGATTGGAGAAAAACTCCGACAGGTGCTGATATTAAAAACGGTACTCCAATTAGATATGGTGAACTCCTCTATATTTGGTTAGACACTGAAGGCTTAAATGGAAATAGAATAACCATTGAAGTATACAACCAGGCATTAGGAGCTGATCATTATATTGATAGATATACTAACGTATTAATAAGAGACGGAGAAGTAGCTTTTCAAATAGCTAATACCTCTAAATGGATTAGCAAAGTAGGTTGGAAAGAGGGAGTAGAAGAATTTTATATAAAAGCAAAAATTAATAATACCTACATAAAGGATCACTTAGGAGATGATAATCATGCCGTTTATCTGGGTGTAGAAAATAAAGAAATAAAACAAGAAGCAGGCGTAAGTGAAAATTTAACGCCTACAAAAGTATTTCAGGCTGAAATTAATGCTAAGCGTCATGAACCATGTAAGTTTGATGAAATAACTGTAACAACACCAATCGTTAAAGATGGTAAAACGCAAACAGAAACAACTACCGTCTTTAAAGACGGACAAACATTACAAAACAGTAAGGCAACTGATGAAAAAATAAACCGTACAGTTCATTTTAAGTTTAATGATTATAGCATTGCTCCGGATGCACAAACAATTCTAAATAACATATTAGGTTTTTTATTGGAGCATAAAGGTACTACAATGCAGATGAGTGGTTATGCTTGTGTTATTGGCCCTGAAGTTTATAATCAAAATCTTTCGCAAAAACGTAGCGATGCAGTAAAAAAATTTTTTACAGGTGGTGGTTTAGACAGCAGACGTATTAACAGTATAGGAAGAGGTGAATATAATATACAAAGCCCTGATGATTATGATCATCGTAATGAGAAGGTATATCAAGATGCTCGTAGAGTAGATATTTCATTTAATTTTCCAGGCCATACAGCCAATGCAGTAGTGTTTGAAACCATTGCACCAAGTAGTCCGAAAAATGTAATACTTGATATCCTTGGTTTTGAGGTAGATGATTGTTATAGAGATACCGAAAAGCACAAAAAAGAAGTGATAGTAAAATCGCCAGATGCCAAGGAGTTTAAAGGTTCAGGAACCCAATTAGAGTTTCCTATACAATCTACATTATCTAATTTTAATCCGGCACCTTTAAATTATATTTGGCCAAAAAACAATGTGCTACATAAGTTTGCAGATTCTGCAGCACTTTACAAAGTACATATACATAGTTGTAGGTATTATTCCTTAAAAAATAAACCAGCTTTATTAATTAAGGCTTATCCTGATATTAAGTGGGAAATAGCATTTGAATTAAAATTGGATGTTAAAAATTATTCTCATACCAATATGCCGTCTGAGTATAGAATATTTGAAAAACATCAAAAAATAGCACGCGAGGAGGGCTATAAAAGGTGGTTAATGAACAAGCAAGGAAAAGTACCTATGGTTATTGGTCTTGGACTTAAAGCCGAATGGAATGATAGTAAAAGAAAAGCAAATTTGACTAAAGAATGGGAACCTAAAACTAAGATATTAACTAAAACCCTTTCTAAATCAGTAGAATTAGTTCAAGAGGGAATTAATATTTGTCGAGGTGTGATGAAAGCAACTAGCTTACCCCTGACCTTTGATATTAGATATCCAAAAATTGAAGTAATAGCCTCTTGGTATTTACAAAATGAACCTGATCATGATAATAAAGTTGCAATGGTTGGAGAATTGAATTTTGGTGCAAAACCATTTATTGGTGCTAGCGTTACAATAGATCTTATAGCCGCTGCTATTACTGTTGCATCATATGCTACAACTGGAAGCCCTGCAATTTCTAAAATTATAGAAAGAATTAGAAGTGCTGGAAAAAAAGTTGGTGCTGAAATTGGAATTAATGCGGAGTTTTATGGTGAGTTAGAATTAATGTTTAAGGAGTTTAAATTCAATTCTCTTAAAGAAAGTGAAATGGGCCACATGCTTATTGGAGGTAAAATGGGTATGAAAGTAATTGCCGAAATTAAAGCGGGAAACAACCCTTGGTATACTAAAAAGAAACCAAAATTTGAGTTTTCTGCTCTTGCACGTGCCACTGGTGATGCATATTTTGGGGGTGATATAAAAATAGATAATGATAAGAATGGATTGTATTATGAGCCTACATTAAAATTTTCTGGTTTAGAAGTTATTTTAGAAGCTGAAGTTACAGTAGGATGGTTTTCAAATTCAGTAGAAAAAAAATACACCGACATAGTACCATCAAAAATAATTCAATTTGAAAAACAATATATAAACAAAAATGATGATGCAAATAAATAAACCTTATTTCGAGTTATATCCAAGTATCAACTGTTCAGGCGTAGTTTTAGTTGATGATGTGCCAGTATTTAAGTTTTTAGGAAAGGATACAAAAGATGGTCTAATGGATGGGCCTGTGCCCATTAATCATATACTATTAAACAGTGGAAAACACAAGGTTAGTGGAAAAATGTATCCTAGGTTTGGTAATAAAACGTTAATTGAAAATGATGGTATGAGTATAAATTTTAACGTTTCAGATTTCGATAATTGGAAAGAGACAAAACAAAAATTTATGCCTGAAATTAAAAGTCCTGATGCATATTTTGATCAAAATAATAAAATAACAAGTAAAATTAAAGGACTTACTTTTTTTGAAATAGGGACTGAAATAGAAATAGAACTTCCATTTGTTTTAGATGGATGGCAAAAATCAATAGACTTATCAAAAATCGATAATGATAAATTATTTCAAGAGGTCTTTAATAAATATGTAGAAGTTCATTCAATTATAAAATCACATAATGCCTCTAAATTTCTAAATATTTCAAAAGAAAAAGAAGATTTACAATCGCAAGCTTTTTATTTTGATGATAAAAGAAAAGAAGAGATAAGACAAAGTATTTTTAATTTATTTAATCAGAAATTAAAAATATTGCCAATTAATAAACAAGATTTGAAACTTGAATTATGGGGATATGGAAAATTAGTAACATTAGTGAGAAATGATGGCACATCTGCAATACAATTTGAAAGAGATATTGATAAAGGAAAACGCAATATAGAATTCGACATAAAACTACACATGCGCTCAAAGGAAAAAGGACTTACTATTATATAGACATAATGCATCGCAGAAAATTTATACGAAATACACTTTATATATCATCAGGTTTATTTATAAGTCATTCATTAATAGGTTGTAACAGCAACGTAATACAACTAAATGAAATAATTGGAAAGTCTGATGAAATCTTAACACCTTTCTCAAAAGAAGGAGATGATTTCTTTGCTTATTATATCCTGACAAAACAGAGTTTTATACATCCTAAAATAAAAGGAAATCAAGTATTTATTTATTGTCAAGAAGGAATAATAGTTGGTTATACCATAAAAATAAATGGAATAGAGAAAATTGAAGATTTAAGTAAAAGATTTTCGCAACAATATGGTCCACAAAGTTTAGTATTTGAAAATGATTTTGGAAAAGAGTATGAGTGGAAAACAAACAATAAAAAAATAATGCTTTGCTTTTCAAAAGAAAACTTAAAATTGCCACAAAACACATATTATAGTGAGGCTTTACTATCAAATAACCTATTAGTTTTTTAAAATGAAAAGATAAAAATACATTTTACTATTAATTGCGTTTATAGCAGGAACACTTTCTATTACTGCACAACAAAATAAAGTTGAACTTAGTAAATATTTAAATGGTATTGGCATAAATACCATCTTATCTCAAATTAAAGATTTTAATATTCAAACAAAAGAAGCAGATACCATTCATTATTATAAGTAAATCATTCATTTTTTACTCTTTAAATCATCCTGTAAAAAGATTATTGATTAAAAAGGTAAATAGTTTAGTAATAGAAATAGCATTTGTATATGAAAAGAATTGACACACCGCAATTATCTTAGGATAGCTTATTTGGGTTATCAAGTTCAAATTCTAAAATAATTGAGGGACCAAGTGATAAAATAGATAACTCAAATTAAGATAATAAATCTAAAGCAGTTGACATTGATACTTTATTAGAATTGTTCAATAAACCATAAAACCTGTATTTTTATGGCATGAGTTGTAATTACTCAAAAATAAAACTATCTAGAACAACAATCATCTCAAAAATTTACTACTCCTCTTTTATCATTTTAAACGATCTCGACTTATTATTTTGTATTATTTTAAGAATATAAAGTCCTTTAGAAAGGTGGCTCACCTGTAAAACTGGACTGTGCTTTGAAATTTGTTTATCTAAAATTCTCTTTCCTAAAACATCATATATAGAAACCTGTAGCTCATTAAAATCATTTTGAAATTGAAATTTAATTTTATCCTGAAAGGGATTGGGATATAGCTCAAAATTATCCATAAAATTATCATCGATCGTCAAAGTATTAAAAGCATTCTGAAAATCTGGTATACCATAACCTTCTTGATCGGTAGGGCTGGTAAACAAATGACCAGACTCTCTTATAATCTGAACAATCTCTGTATTTGTTTTATTTGGATAAGCTTGCCAGAAACAGGCAATTACACCGCATATTACAGGAGAAGCAAATGAGGTACCACTACCTGTAGAAACAACACCTGAGCCATTAATTATTGTGGTGCTTCCACCTTTAGCATTCGCATCTGGTTTTATTCTTCCATCTGCAGTCGGTCCAAAAGAGCTAAACACCATAATTATTTCATTTTCATCAACAGCTCCAATAGTCAATACATCAAAACCATCTGCCGGTGCCGTGATATAATGCCAAGTATCACTTCCCGAATTCCCTGCAGAATTCACGATGATCATTCCTCTAGAAAAAGCAATGTCTGCTCCTCTTGTAATAAAAGCCGTTTTACCATTCATATCAGCATAGGTATAATTGTAACGGGCATCATCAAAAGTGCTATAGCCTAAAGACGTATTGATGATATCAACACCTAAGCTATCAGCCCTTTCGGCTGCCTCCACCCATAAACTTTCTTCTAAAGGAATCTCTATAGCACTATCTTCTGTAATAAATAAATAATAATTGGCATCTGGTGCAGTACCTACCAATTGTCCGTTAACAAAACCGACCATAGTAGAAAGTACTGAAGTTCCATGAGAATCACCGGTATAAAAATTTGAGTTCCTATGCACATAGTCATAGCCACCTAATATTTGGTCGTTTGCTCTTAATCGCTGAAAAGCACTAAAAACATTTACATTGGGAAAACCTCCATCCAAAACCGCAATGGTCATTCCGGTTCCGGTAAAATCTTGTTGGTGTAAAAAATCACCTTTCAACATTTCAATTTGATTTGCAGCACTACCATAATTAAATGTAGTCTTTACATTAAATTTATTTTTGGTCAACTTTGTGTTTTGAGGTCTATTGTTTAAATCATTGGCGGCAAATTCTATACGATCAACAAAGGACAAGTTTTCTAAGGCTAAAATGTCTATTTCTGAACCTAAAATATGTAAAGCATTTAGCCATTTTGATTTTGCCTTTACTGCTATACCTGTATTGCCAATTATACTTTCAATATAAGATCTTTCAATAGGTACATCTGTAATATCTATATTTATATTTTGTTTGGATCTTCTATCTAATGCTTTTTGAGTAAGCATGGTTAATGGAGTTGACATAAACGATGCAGCATTCGGTTTATCTTTAAAATATACCCAAGCGTGTTCTTGACTGTTCGACATTTGCAAGCCAAATACTAAAAACAATACGAATATTATGTTTTTCATTTCTTAAAAATTGACCAAATCAATGCACAAATATACTTATTAGATAATAGTTAATCATTATAGACGTATTTCTTACTAAGAAATGACACCAGAACCCAACAATTCTGTTTCATGATACCAGGCAACAAACTGACCTTCAGTAATGGCAGATTGTTTATTTTCAAACTCAACATACAAACCTTCTTTTACTTTAAATAGCATCGCATTTTCTAAGGCTTGCCTGTATCTTATTCTCGCTTTTACTTGCATATGCTCTCCATCAGATAGTGCTAAATCTTCTCGGATCCAATGGATTTCTATATTACTTACAAATAATACATTTCTGTACAACCCTCTATGGTCTTTTCCCTCTCCGGTATAAATAATATTATCGTCTACATCGGTTTCAATAACAAAAAGTGGCTCTACAGTACCACCTACTGCTAAACCTTTTCGTTGCCCTTTTGTAAAATAATGTGCTCCTTGATGCTTACCAACAACCTTTCCATCTTGTATTTGATATACATATTTTGTAGCCTTATAAGCCAATTCACCTTCCTTCGTTTCAAAATTAGGTGTTGCTTTATTGTAAATTTCTGAATCATAACGAATTTGTATAATGACACCTTCTTTTGGTTGTAATTTTTGTTGTAAAAAATCAGGTAAACGAACCTTCCCAATAAAACATAAGCCCTGAGAGTCTTTTTTTTCTGCGGTAATCAACTCCAATTCGGCTGCAATTTCTCTGACTTCAGGTTTTGTCAATTCGCCAATTGGAAATAAGGATGTAGACAGTTGTTCTTGCGACAATTGACATAAAAAATAAGATTGGTCTTTATTCCCATCAACACCAGTTAATAATTGATAAATTTCTTTGCCATTATTTTGGAGTATCCCCTTACGGCAATAATGACCGGTAGCAACAAAATCAGCACCAAGTTCCAATGCAATTTTTAAAAAAACATCAAACTTAATTTCACGATTGCACAGTATATCCGGATTTGGAGTTCTACCCAACTCATATTCTCTGAACATATAATCTACAATCTTATCTTTATATTGCTCACTTAAATCGACTACCTGAAAAGGAATTCCTAATTTTTCAGCTACCAACATAGCATCATTGCTATCTTCTAACCACGGACATTCATTAGAGATGGTAACCGAGTCATCATGCCAGTTTTTCATAAACAAGCCAATAACTTCATAGCCTTGCTTCTTTAATAAATAGGCAGCAACACTTGAATCAACACCTCCGGAAAGACCAACTACAACTCTTTTCATGCTTTATATTAATTCTCGGGCAAAGATAACAACTAAAATATTGTAGGAAACAAAAAAACCATAGACTTTCACCTATGGTTATATTCATTTTGATATTTTCTAGACTTCTACTTATCTTCTTTCTTAACTTTTTTGGGTCTTTCCTTTTTTAAATTAGGCTGTTCGGTACTTATCAACTCCCCATCCACATAGTTTTCCCAAGTTCCTACACGAACATTATTTTTAAATTCACCTTTAGTAGTAAGTTCACCAGTCTTTCTATTATAATAAACAACTTTACCATTTAGCTTACCATTCTTATAATTAAAATGCTGGTATAAATGCCCTTTAATTGAATATTTTCTATACACACTATCCAATTCACCATTTTTGTAATTCGCAACTTCTGTAGGTTTACCCGATTTATAAAATGTTTTATAATCACCATCTAATTTACCAGATGAATAATTCTCTTCAGACATAATGGTTTTACCATCTTCATGATAAAATTGCCACTTACCTACCCGCTCTTTGCCATTCATTTTACCACTGCTTAATAATAAACCATTATTATCATAAAAACTAACCTGAGCAGTTGTATTATTGGTATTAAACTCTTTAATCACATTTGGGTAATCTGATTGTGCAGCAGAATAGTATTTAAAAACACCTTGTTCTTTACCATGATTAAATGTTCCTTGATATCTAATTCTTTTATTTGTATAATATTTTTTCCACACACCATGTCTTTCATCATTCTCATCCAATTGATTGATCTCTGTTTGTGCCGATGAAAAATTAGTACTTATTAATGCAATGATTATAAAAATTAAAGTTGATGTAAATTTTTTCATATTCTAATCTTCTGATTTAACTATTAATGGTCAGACAAATATTGTTCCATAATTATTTTTCTATCATATAAAACGACAAAATTGAAGATAAATTATAAAGGAAATAAAGAATTTCCCTTAATCTCTATACAAAAAATATTTTTAATAATTATACTATTTTTACATTTTTTCAGTTAAAATACATCAAAAGAATGATTAAAATATATTTTTAATTCTAATGTAGTGTATGAACGCAGTAAAAAACATAAATAAATATTCTTTAATAAAAGAATTAAATACCATACAAAATACAAATAGAGAAAGTATTAAAAAACTTTCTAATGCTATACTTAAAGATCAATCTCAATTTGAATCTTTAATAGAAATTGCTTTTGACTATGATAATGAAATTTCATTAAAGGCTCTTATTACAGCGGAGTTAGTAGTTGAACAACGTTTAGATTGGATGGCATACAACTTATCCTATTTTACAAAAAATATTGCCCTTCTTAAAGATGAAAATGCTATTAAATCAGCATCAAAAATATGTAATTTAATCGCTCAAGATTATACTTCCAAATTTGACTCAGCAATAAAATTGATAATTACTCACGAACAATTATCAGAAATAATTGAAACTTGTTTCGATTGGTTATTAAGAGATTACAAAGCTTCCACTAAGACTCAAGCTATGGAAGCTTTATATTATATTGGCAAGAAAATTAGTTGGATTCATTATGAAATAAAATTAATTTTAGACAAAAATATAGAAAATGAGAGTTCAAATTATAAAGTTAAGGCCAACAAAATATTAGAATTAATATCTAAATCCAGTGTAGCTTAGAAAACTGGACAATCTCTTTTCTGTTCGTTAGTTTTCGTTTATTTTTACCGTCTAATTTAAGATGAATGAAATTAAATGAACTAAATGCCATTTCGCCAATTGATGGTAGATATCGAAATAAAACATTAGCATTTGCACCATTTTTCTCTGAAGAAGCCTTGATAAAATATCGTGTACAAGTTGAAATTGAATATTTTATTGCTTTATGTGAACTTCCTTTACCACAGCTTCATGGTTTTAATAATGAACATTTTAAGGAATTAAGAGAAATTTATATTAACTTTTCTTCAGATAACGCTCAGAAAATAAAAGATATTGAGAAAATAACCAATCATGATGTCAAGGCTGTTGAGTATTTTATCAAAGAAAAATTTGATGATTTAAATCTTCAAAATTATAAAGAGTTTATTCATTTCGGACTCACTTCTCAAGATATAAATAACACGGCTATACCCTTATCCATCAATGATGCTTTTGATAATGTCTATTATCCTGAAATAGCTAAATTAATTGAGAAATTAAGAGCCTTAGCAACAGAATGGGCAAAAATACCAATGCTTGCAAGAACGCACGGTCAGCCCGCTTCTCCTACTAGATTAGGTAAGGAAATTATGGTTTTTGTTGAAAGAATTGAACAGCAAATTAAGCAATTGCAACAGATACCATATGCCGCTAAATTTGGTGGAGCTACTGGTAATTTTAATGCTCACAAAGTGGCTTATCCTACCATGGATTGGAAAAAATTTGGAACAAATTTTGTCGAAAAAGTATTGGGTTTACATCACTCCTTTCCTACTACGCAGATTGAACATTACGATCATTTGGCTGGAATATTTGATGCTTTAAAACGTGTCAATACCATAATAATTGACTTCAATAGAGATTTTTGGACTTATATTTCTATGAATTATTTTAAGCAAAAAATTAAAAAAGGAGAAGTTGGTTCATCAGCTATGCCACATAAAGTGAATCCTATTGATTTTGAAAATTCTGAGGGAAACTTAGGATTAGCTAATGCAATTTTTGAACATTTATCTGCAAAACTTCCAATCTCTCGTTTACAGCGTGATTTAACCGACTCTACCGTATTACGCAATGTAGGTGTCCCTTTTGCACATACTGTTATTGGTTTTACCTCCACTTTAAAAGGATTGAATAAGCTTTTATTGAACCAGGAAATGTTCGAAAAAGACTTAGAAGCTAATTGGGCTGTTGTAGCTGAAGCCATACAGACAATATTACGTAGAGAAAATTACCCTAATCCGTATGAAGCTTTGAAAGGACTAACGAGAACCAACGCTGTTATCAATCAAAAAACTATGGCCGATTTTATTGATAGTTTAGAAGTTGATGAAAAAATAAAAACAGAATTAAAAGCGATTACACCCAGTAACTACACAGGTATCTAATGAAATATTTATTAATTATATTCATCTTTATCATATTAGCTTCTTGTAAAGAAAATACAGGAGATGTCAATCGGTTTAAAACTGGTACGTTTAAAACTTTTCTAGAGGATAAAGATGTTACATCTGTTGCCATTAGAAACGATTCTATGCAAATAGAAACATATAACAATAAGAAGGATTCATTTGCTATTGAGTGGAAATCTAATTTTGAATATGTATTGACTAAAATTCATCCGAAAAGCGAATTAGACAGTACTCCTTTTCATGTAAAAATTACTGGTTTTAAAGATAAAACTTATACTTTTAAAGCCAACTATAAGGGATCAAAATTCAAACAAAAAGGTCATGTAGTCAAATTACAATAAACAATTGCTTTGCTATCCGAATTACCCAAATAAGTGAAAATTGTGATGTTAAAAAAAATATTAAACTGAATAAAATAGATTAATTATGGCAACAGGTTTTTTTGCACTTTTGGATGATATTGCTGCTCTTATGGATGATGTTGCGGTAATGGGAAAGGTGGCAACAAAAAAAACAGCAGGGATTCTGGGTGATGATCTAGCCGTTAATGCCGAAAAGGCTTCAGGTTTTGTTTCTTCTCGAGAGATACCAGTATTATGGGCAATAACAAAAGGATCTTTTATAAATAAATTAATTATTCTACCATTTGCATTTCTTTTGAGTGCTTTTTTGCCTATGGCCATTATAATTATCTTATTGTTAGGTGGTGTATATTTAGCTTATGAAGGAGCAGAAAAAGTGTATGAATTCTTTGTGCCTCATGAACATGATGATGATATTAGGGAGGAAGATGAACTCACAAAAGATGAAATTCTGGTTCTTGAAAAAGAGAAAATTAAATCGGCTATTGTAACCGATTTTATTTTGTCCATGGAAATAGTAATTATAGCTCTAGGAACTGTAATTGGAAAGACCATTACTATTCAAATTATGGTAGTATCATTTGTCGCCATAATTGCAACTATTGGGGTTTATGGAATTGTAGCTCTTATTGTAAGAATGGACGACTTAGGGTATAGGCTCGTTAAATTAAGTAATGGCAACAAAAATATATCGAATTATATAGGTTTGTTTCTGATAAATGCACTTCCTAAAGTCATTAAAAGTCTAGCCTTTATAGGTACTATTGCATTATTATTAGTGGCCGGTGGAATTTTTGTTCATAATATTCACTTCTTACATGATTTTTTACCTAGTATACCTACTATAATCAAAGATTTCTTTGTAGGTCTATTAGTAGGATTAATCGCTTTGTTTATAATGAAAGTATTTAAAAGCTTTTTTAAAAAATAAAAAGTTAAATCTTTATATATTCCAAATATTATAAAGAAAGCATTCCTTAAAATTGCATACCTTTGCAAAAGTGAAAAACAAATTTCTACATAGTTTTTATTCGGTAGTATTAACAATTATAGTTATACTCCCTTTTAGTTTACAAACTTTCCATGTTTTAGAGGGACATCAACACGAAGTTTGTCATATTAAAGATACTAAACATTTTCACCAGCACGAATATGATTGTAGTATTTATCACCAAATCTTCCAACAGCATTCTATTGATTTTACTGAAGTATTCACTTTAGCGATTATTCCTGTTTTTAATTTCAGTCTTAGTCACTATTTTCAGAGTAGATATGATAGCATCCTACAACTAAAATCATCAAGAGGACCACCCTGTTTTATTGCTTAACTAATTGATTACCAATATCATTATTAACAATAAATTACATTTAGATGAAGTTACTTTTTTCAATCTTATGCTTAATATTCAGTATAAGTACATTTACTCAAAATACCCTTTCGGGAATAATATCAGATACCAATAATGTACCTATTATAGGTGCAGAAATATACCTACCTCAAATTCATAAAGGTACTATTAGTAATGACTTGGGACATTATGAATTACAAAATTTACCTAAAGGTCATATTGATATTGTTGTTGCCTATTTGGGATACGAAACACTAACTACTACTATTGAATTAAATGAAAATAGGACGAAGGATTTTACGTTAAGTGAATCTATCTTTAAAATAGATGAGATTATTATTTCAACACCTTTTAATAAATTACAAAGTCACAATGTAATGAAAGTTGAAAACATTAAAATAGCAAACAGTAGTATTGGGGCCATAAATTTAACTGAAAAAATGTCTGAAATCCCTGGAATTACTACTGTAGCTACTGGAAATGGCATTGGAAAACCAGTTATTCGTGGCTTAAGTGGTAACCGCGTTTTGGTCTATACACAAGGTATAAAATATGAAAATTTTCAAAATGGTGAAAAGCACGGTTTAGGTATTGATGAAAATGGTATTGAAAATGTTGAGATTATTAAAGGTCCTGCTTCCCTACTCTATGGAAGTGATGCTCTTGGCGGTGTTATTTATTTAGTTCCTGAAAAATTTGAAACTTCTTCTAAAACAAGTTCAAATTTAGCATCAGTTTTTCAAAGTAATTCTTTAGGTTTCTCAAATAGCTTAGGGATTAAAAGCACTAAAAATAAATTTAAATTTTTAGCTAGAGCTACTTATAATACACAATCAGATTATGAAACAGCTGACAAAGTTAGAGTAACTAATTCTAGATTCAATGCTAAAGATTTTAAGGCTGGTTTTGGATTTGAAAACGATAAATTCAATACAGATATTCGCTATAATTATAACCAATCATTTAATGGTATAACGCATGATATTGACGAACAAAGCACTTCAAAAGAAGTAAAAGGTCTTTATCAAAAACTAAATAATCATATTTTAAGTGTAAAAAATACACTTTTTTATAATGCACTTACACTTACAACCAATTTTGGCTATACACATCACAATAGAAATTTGTTTAAAAATGATATCAAAACAACTGATATGAATTTGAATACATTTAATTATGATATTAAAACACATTTATTAAATACAGGCGATTTTGAAACCATTTTTGGTATTCAAGGTATGTATCAAACCAATAAAAATTATAGTGATGCTATATTTTTACCAGATGCTACTATTTTTGACTTTGGTGTCTTTGCTACTTCAAATTATGAATTCAACAACAATACCATTCAGGCAGGATTACGTTTTGACAATAGAAATATAAACACAAAAGAACATGGTATAATTGGTAGTTCAACCTATTTTAATGCTTTAGATAAAAACCTGAATAATATTACTGGGGCTATTGGATTAAAATCTGACCTCACAAATAAGATTATTTCACGTATCAATTTAGCCCTCGGTTTTAGAGCTCCTAACCTATCAGAACTAACATCAAATGGTTTTCATGAAGGGCGATTTGAAATTGGAAATAACGACTTAAAAAATGAGAAAAACCTTCAAATTGATGCCAATCTAGAGTATTCAAATAAAACCTTTGAATTTTTTCTTAATGGATTTTATAATAGCATTCAAAACTATATTTTTTTAGAACCAACGGGGGATACACTAAATAATTTTGATGTTTTTTCCTACAACCAAGATGATTCAAAACTATATGGTGGCGAATTTGGATTTCATTTACATCCTGCAAAATACAAATGGCTTCATTTAAAATCAAGTGGCGAATATGTTAGAGGGAAAATTGATACAGGTGAAGATTTACCAAGAATTCCTGGTTTTACTATTAAAAACAATATAAAATTTGAGTTTGGTATTAACCATAAATTTAATTCAAATTTTTTTGTTCTAAATAACAGAAATGTATTCAAGCAGACCAAAATTAGTGAACATGAAGATGAGGGTGAAGCCTATACGCTGTTTGATATTGGTTTTGGAAGTAACTTTATGCTCGGTAAACTAAATACAAAGTTTTTTATCAATATTAACAATTTATTGAACAAAAATTATATTGACCACTTAAGTGTATTAAAAGAAGAGAACATTGCCAATTCTGGAAGAAATATTGTTTTTGGAATTGATTTTAATTTATAAACCAGAGTTAAATATTTATTTTGAAAACACATTTTAAAAGAACTCATCTTGCTATTTGTAAAAAAGAACTAACTATTTCCTTTTTTCGACCTTTCTTAATGAAATTGAAAAATCAAATTGAATTCTTTTAAAAAATAATATTTATTAAACTTCAAGAATCTTATATCACTAAAATAAATATCTTTACACATCTATCTACTAATAATTATACATGATGAAATTTAAACTCAAACCTCTACTTTTTAGCCTATTTACTCTAGTTCTATTCTCTTGTAAAAGTACTAGTCAAGTGGCTAAAACTACTGTTGTTCCTGCTATTTACACGAATATTCATGAAGATGAAGACGGAAAATTATATTTAGAAAAGGACGGGCAAAAAATTTATGAATATATTACTAATCCTGACTATACGCTAACTAATATGAAAGGGAATCCAAAAGGTACTGAAAAAGGTATTGCCTTTAATTTTGGTATACCTGATTTTAGTGGAACATTGTATTATGGTTTCATTCCTTTTAATAATACCAAACATCCGTTACCTGTTTATTTTAAAAGACCATCAACTATTAGTAAAGGCAAGACCAACGTCAATATCAAGTCATTGGCCGGAACGTATGATATGATCGATTGGGAAAAAAATAAAAAAGGCACATTGGGGTATAGGGTTGTAAATGCAATTGGAACTATTCTCTATGATGGCATTGTTTCATTTAATGTAAAGGCAAACGGATTTGAAGTAGCTACAGGTGTTATAGAAGGTCCATTTGTCAATTTAATAAATGGCAATCACGTTACCATATCTCTAGAAACAAATAAAGTAGCGGAAGTCAAGGTTAGGGTAAATGACAAAGATTATGTTTCTAAATTAGGTCTGCATCATGAAATTTTGATTACTGAACTTAAAGCGGATACCCGGTATTCGTACTCCATAACCGTAGATAACAACACCCAGAATTATAACTTTAAAACTGCTCATAATCCTGGTGAAAGAAAACCTTTTACCTTTGCTTATGCCAGTGATTCTAGAAATGGAAAAGGTGGTGGAGAACGTAACGTTTATGGTACTAATTTTTATATCATGAAAAAAATTATGGCACTAGCAAAACATGAAGAGATAAGTTTTATGCAATTTTCAGGTGATCTGATTAATGGTTATTTATCAAATGTTGATGAAATGAATCTGCAATATGCCAATTGGAAAAGGGCTATTGAACCTTTTGCACACTATTTTCCTGTGTATATCTCTATGGGAAATCACGAAGCTCTAAGTACTGTTTTTAAAGGTAAAAATGAAAAATATGGCACTTCTGTGGATAGATTTCCGTTTGAAACAGAATCTGCTGAAGTCATTTTTGCTAATAATTTTGTGAATCCCAATAATGGTCCATTAAGTGAAGATGGAGCCAAGTACGATCCTAATAAAGATAAAATTGACTTCCCACCGTACAGTGAAAATGTTTTCTATTATACCCATGATAATGTGGCTGTTATTGTAATGAATTCTAATTATTTATATTCACCATCTACGACACAAATTCCATTGACCAGTGGTGGCTTACATGCCTATATTATGGATCAACAATTTGCTTGGGTAACTCAGACAATAACCAACTTAGAAAATGATCCAACCATCGATCATATTTTTATTACTGAACACACGCCGTTTTTTCCTAATGGGGGTCATGTGAGTGATGATATGTGGTATGATGGTAATAATGAATTTAGATCTTGGGTGGCTGGCAAAGCTTTAGACAAAGGTATTATTGAGAGGAGAGATCAATTATTAGATCTTTTTGTTAATAAAAGTAAAAAAGTAATTGCCATTCTTACTGGTGATGAACATAATTATGCCAGAACGGAAATTGGTCCAGAAACCAATATATATCCTGAAAATTATAAACCTAAAAAAATAAAATTATCTAGAACTATCTATCAGATAAATAATGGTGCGGCAGGAGCTCCATATTATGCACAAGAGCAAACACCATGGTCTGAAAAAGCAAGTGGATTTACCACTCAAAATGCTTTGGTATTGTTTCATGTTAATGCGAAAAATATTGAAGTAGACGTAATAAACCCAGATACTTTAGAAAAATTTGATGGTTACAAACTCAGATAAATCACTTAAAATTATAATCTGGATCCTAAAGATTGGCGTTTTTGGTATATTTTTTGGCCATGGTATTTATGCGATTCAAATAAATGCATCGTGGATTCCTTTTTTGGAAGCTATAGGTTTATCTAATGATTTCGCTATTCAAATAATGCCCTATATTGGTTATTTGGACTTGGTTGTTGCCATTTCTGTGATTATAAAACCTTTAAGAATTATTCTTATTTGGGCAGTATTTTGGGCATTTATAACAGCTTTAATGCGACCTATTACCGGAGGTTCTATATTAGATTTTATAGAAAGATCGGGGAATTGGGCTACACCTTTATCCTTATTATTATTACTAAAATGGAAGAATCAAAAGTTTTAGATTCTTCGCCTCTCCTAAAGTCGTTCCTCTGAATGACAGCAGAATGCCATTCAGAACGTAGTATAACGAAGTTAGGAATCTCAAAAAAAATCCTAATTATATTAATTTTACTAAATTTAGAAAATGAAAACTTTGGAACACATAATTATTTTGTTTACATCATCACAAACAAAATAAAACAGTTCTTTACACTGGAGTTACTAACAATCTCAAGGATAGATTATCCTTTCACAATAATCCATTTCCTTTTTCGAAAGCATTTACTTCAAAATATAAATGTTTCTATTTAGTTTATTATCAACATTTTTATAAAATCGAAACTACAATTAAAAGAGAGAAACAAAATAAAGGATGGAGTAGATCAAAAAAAGAAGATTTAATTACTATCTTTAATTCTTCTTGGAAATTTTTAAACGATGAAATTTAGAAATCAATATTCTTCGCTGCTCCTAAAGCTGTTCCTCTGAATGAGAGCAGAATGTCATTCAGAACGTAGCGTAACGAAGTGAAGAATCTCAAAAAATCATTGTGATGCTGTGGAGAAAAAAGAATTGTTTATCAAAATTTATAGTTCATTTAAAAAAGGTGAAATATTCTCAATTGCAGATTTAATGATTAGTAAATCCAATTCTGAACATCCAAAATTACTGAAGGCATGGAAAAATTTGTATACAACAACTTTCCTGATAGAGAAAAATAGGAATGTCTACATGGCACTACAATGAATTTGATAAACTCTACAATTGTTAAGATCAAATAGAATGGTTAAAAAAGGTAGGTTATAGCTATTGAGACTGTCATCTTTTAAATCCCTTTTTCATTAATTATAAGAGAGTCCATGTCCAAATGGATAAAGTGGATTTTCTGAATCATATGGCACATCTTCTAATTGTTTCTGTACGGCTTCCCAAGATGAAGGTAATTCAAAAGGCATCTTTGCTGAAGGGTTTATGTTACCAAAAATAATCTCAGCAAGAACCTCATCTGAAGTGCCAAAATCAACGATCAACCCTTTGGCCTTTTCATTAATTTCTGTAAGAATTGCTGGACGTTCAAGATTAACCACTATAATTGTTGGTTTTTTATTTATCAGATTGAGTATTGCTTGCTTCTCATTGTCATTATAATACAAACGTCCCTGATGAAAAAATCTTTCTAGAAAAAATGCTGTTCGTTCATCAAACGGAGTAACCAAACGCTTCACAATAATATCTGCCTCTGACGCCTTATTAACTAATTGTCCATATGTATTCAAAACTTCGGGATTCAACATACCTTCTGCATAAATTTTAGTCCCTTTTGACAAGGGCAAAATATTGTCATTTTTTAATAGTACTGTTGATTTACCCTGTGCTTGTTTACCTTTTTTTCTAAATTCTTGATTTCCTGTAATTTTTAAAGCTTGTGACACCTCCACATAGGGATTATCGAAAAGTCCCAATCGGAATTTGTCTTTTAAAATTCTTTTTATAGACTCGTCTATTCGCTTTTCAGAAACTTGTTTGCTATTAACCAACTCAATAATTAACTCAGGTACACTTTCACCTCCAAATTGATCACATCCTGCTTCTAATACTTTTTTTACTCTTTGCAAAGGGGTCAAATTTTCCACTCCCCATGCTCTACCCTCACCCATTTTACCATCAGAAATTATATTCCAATCTGTACAAATAACACCATTAAAATGAAGAGAGTCTCTCAATAATGTTGTGATGATTGTTTTATTAAAGGCAAAAGCTACATTTTCATCGGTTTGATCAATTGGAATGCCATAATAAGGCATTATTTGTGCTGTTTTAGCAGGAAATGCACCTTTAATAAAAGGAATGATATGATAATCAAAATTATCTCCAGGATATGCCTGCTCTTTTCCGTAAGGAAAATGTGGATCCTCGCCATCTTTTTGTGGTCCTCCACCTGAAAAATGTTTGGTCATGCATGCAACACTCTTATTATCTAAAGAATCTCCTTGAAAACCTAAAACATAAGCTTTTGTCATAATAGATGAAAGATGAGCATCTTCACCAAATGTTCCGTTTATTCTACCCCATCTTGGTTCCGTTGCTAAATCAGCCATCGGATGCAAAGCTAATCTAATACCCACTGCATTATATTCTTGTCTGGCAATATCGCCAAATTCACGAACAAGAACGGTATCTCTGCTTGCCGCCAAACCCAATGATGATGGCCATTGAGAAAAGGAGGATGTAAATATAGAAGCTCCTGGATTATTTTTAGTTCCATGTCTAGGGTCAGTAGCAATAGTAATTGGAATTCCCAGGCGAGTTCGTTCAGCCAATTTTTGGATATTATTATTATATTTTGCCAATATATCGGCATCGTAACCATTGATTATATTAAAATTATTAATTTTTTTTCTGGCAATCAATTCTGAATTTGTAGGTAACATAGTCGAAATCATGACATCCATCATTTCAGTTGAAATTATGGGCATATCAAGAGGTTCTCCATCTTTAGTCATACCAATCATAGTAATAAACATAGTACCAGCTTTCTCTTCAAGAGTCATTTGGTTTAAAATATCATCAACCCTCTCATCAATACCAGCTCTCTCATCTTCATAAACATCTAGTTTTCCATTTTTGTTAAGATCTCTGAAGGAATAATCATTAAGCTTAATTACTTCTACCTCCTTTCCAAGTAATGCATAATTATCCTTAACCATTTTTGAACGTTTTACATACTTAACTATTCCAATAATTATTAAAATTCCAATAATAATTAGCAAAGCAATTCCAATTCTTTTAAAGACTTTTTTCATAATTTATGATTTACTTAGAAAGCTACTCAATTTTATCTAAAATCATTTTATCAATTCAAAACTTTCAACATCACTTTACTTTTTACAACAGTTTCTTCCCATTCTTTTTCAGGATTACTGTCAATAGTTATTCCTCCACCAACATAAATTTCAATACCCGTTTTTAAAACTTGCATACATCTTAAATTGACAAATAAGTTGGATCTATTGTTAATATTCAATTCCCCAAAAAATCCAGTATAAAAAGTCCTGTCGTAATTTTCAATATCTAAAATAAATGCTTTTGCCCTTTTCTGAGGTAAACCACAAACCGCAGGTGTTGGATGTAAATTTTTTAATAAGCCATCTAATGATAATTTTGCAGTAATTTGACCTGATATATCTGTGCAGATATGTAAAATATTTCCGGCCTTTATTGTGTATGGTTTAGATACTGTTACATCAACTTCTATTTGTGCCAATATAAAATCAGTTACAAATTGTTGTTCTTGTACTTCTTTGTCCTGCCAAACCACATTCTTATTATCTTTATATACTTGAGTTCCAGCCAAAGACATGGTAGAAAATTTATCGTTATTTACTTTTAATAAGGCTTCTGGTGTGGCACCTAACCAAAGTCCAACTTTAGGATGAAACCAAACATATACCATAGCATTTTTATAAGTGGACAATAGCTTTTTAAAAGTGGCTAATAATTCAAAATCATCAACTGCAAACAATTCTTTTCTAGACAACACCACCTTTAAATTTTTTGTAGTTTTTAAAAAATCAATAGCATTTTTTACCAAATTTATATATGCAAATTTAGTTTCTTCTGTTTGATGTGAAAAATCTTTATTAGGCACAATTACCGACAATTTATCCTCAATAAACTGGGTTGTATAAACATCTGAATCCTCCAAAGGAAAAACAATAGTGGGTTTTACATTGTCAAAAGGTGCAAATACAAAACCTGATAAATTATAGTTATCTGTATAATTAAGTGCTTTATTTCTTTGAAAAAAAGCTCTAACCTCACTGCTACCAGGTAATTTATAGGCTGTAAAAGGCATCCCCATATTTAAGGCATTTTCTAGCTTTTCAAAAAAAATAATTGATGATATAGTGACACTCATAATTTTATTCCAGTGTTTTTAGTATTTCATTTTTAATCAAATCAAAATCTGACCAAATCATTTCATGTCCACCATCTTTAATGGTCACCATTTTAAATTTATCCTTATCTATTAATCCTTGCAAGATCATTGAATTTTTATAAGGTACAATCCAATCTTTGTCACCTTGAATATTAATTACAGGTGACGGACTCACATTCCACTGTTTATCATATTTGGGTAAATCTATCAAGTGAGCATATTTTTCTTTAGCAGCAGCTTGAATTTTCTTAGGGATAAGCCATCGCGTAAAACGCCAATCGTAAAAATTCAATGTCCAAAACATAGGTTCTAAATCCGCACTTATAGCACTGGCTAATGAAACTTTATATTTGTATTTCTTGGGAGAAGCCATTACAACTGACCCGCCATAGGAATAACCTATCAACACCACTTTATCAGACGTTAAGTCTTTTAAGACATCATGTAAAATATTTAATTCAAAATTAATGGATCCTTGTACATCACCTGTATGATGTAGGCCATAACCTACCCTATCATATCCTATAATATTGGCTCTTGCATTTAATAATGAATCTTTAAAATATCGTTTATAATCTAAAGTGCCACCTGGTGAACCATGCACAAATACTAAGGTTGGTAAAATAGTATCAATGGTTTGTTGCATGGCAATTACCCTATAATCAAAATCTTTATAATGATTGTAATAAATATGTGGTGTTGTAAATGAACTAGCTAGTTTTTCGAGTACCTTTTTATCAGATTCCGGGCTCATAAAAACGTGAATAGCGATGAAAAAAACTAGAAGTAGTGTTAGCACAACAAGTGCAACAATTTTAAAAATCCTTTTGATTTTTCTCATTATCAATTTTAGCTTTTGGACAAAACAATTGTGGTTAGCTTGCAAATTGAAATTAGTTTTTCTTGCTCATCTACAATTCTAATTTCCCATAACTGAGTAGATCTACCTTTATGAATTGGTTTAGCTGTTGCCGTTACCATCCCTTTTTTAATACCACGTACATGGTTGGCTGTAATTTCTAATCCCCTAATTTCTTGTGTATTGCTATCTATTGAAAAATGAGCTGCAGTACTACCAACACTTTCCGCCAATGCGACAGATGCTCCACCGTGTAACAGTCCTTCAGGTTGATGAACTTTTGCGTTTATCGGCATGGTAGCCACTAAATAATCCTCTCCTATATCTATATAAGTAATACCAAGGGTTTCCATTAAAGTGTCTTTAGTTTTACTATTGAGATTCATTAACAATTCTTCTCTACTCATTTGTATATTCTGTTTGTGGTAAAAGTAATCAAAACTTTGCAAATTATTTAACGTAAATACATAACTTTGCCGCAAAATAAATGCCTTACATTTTTAAAAGAATTAATTTTAAAACCTAATGTATTGGTCTTGACTTTTATTTTTTATCTGTCGTAAAGATAGATTTTATGAGAATACTTAGGCAAAAGGCCTAAATGAGTTAATTCTTAATTTGATAATGATTATGATATATAAAATTAGATTGATATTAGACACTGAAGAAGATGTATTTAGAGATATCGCTATTAACTTCAATGATACTCTTGAGGATTTGCATAATGCTGCTACCAATGCTTTTGGTTTTGGCGGAACAGAAATGGCAGCTTTTTATTTGACGGATAATGAATGGAATCAAGGAGAGGAAATTCCTCTTTTTGACATGAGTGAATCTGAACACAATGTGTCTATGCAAGCATTTATTCTTAGAGATGTCATAACGGAAGATAAAAATAAACTCATATATGTTTATGACTTCTTTTCCATGTGGACATTTTTTGTTGAGCTTATAAGTGTTGAAGAAGATACTTATCAAATTGAATTACCGAGCTTATTACTAACGGTTGGATTGATGCCTGCTGAAGCCCCGGAAAAAGAATTTGTAAGTGAAGATGCAAATGGTAATGACGATAATACTTTAGAAAACTTTGACGAATTCGATTTTGATAATTTTGATGAATTGATGAATTGATGAATTAGTCTCTCTCTAGTTAGTAATTATTACACCGAAAGAAATTCATCGTTTTATTCATAACTAATCTTGTAAGAACATCTTTTTTTTATATTTTACTGTTACAAAATAGGATTTTGGTCGTCATATTATCAAAATAACCAAACAATCATATTCTTGAAAACAATCTTATCCCTTAAAAATTTAGATAAAAAATACGGTGCTGTACATGCTGTAAATAATCTTTCTTTTGATATACAAAGAGGAAATGTTTACGGTATATTAGGCCCTAACGGAAGTGGAAAATCTACAACTTTAGGTATCATATTAAATGTAGTTAATAGAACTTCAGGCGAATTTAGTTGGTTTGATGGTGGCGTTTCTACTCATGATGCCTTGAAAAAAGTGGGAGCCATTATTGAGCGACCTAATTTTTATCCGTACATGACGGCAACACAAAATCTAAAATTGATTTGTAAAATAAAAGGTGTTGCTTATGATAGAATTGATGATAAGTTAAAAGTTGTAAACCTTTTTGAACGTAGAAATAGTAAGTTCAAAACCTTTTCTTTAGGGATGAAGCAACGTTTGGCTATTGCCTCTGCCCTACTTAATGATCCAGAAATTTTAATATTAGATGAACCTACGAATGGTTTAGATCCGCAAGGCATTCATGAAATTCGTAAGATTATTAAAGAGATTGCCAGTAATGGTACCACCATTTTATTAGCTTCACATTTATTAGATGAAGTTGAAAAAGTATGTACACATGTAGTGGTTATTCGCAATGGCGTGAAACTATATTCAGGTAGTGTAGATGGTATAACAGCTTCAAATGGGTATTTTGAATTAAAAACCGACACTGACCATGATAAATTGAGCGAATTATTACAAAATCATCCTTCCATTAGTACTGTAAAACATGAGGATGACAAATTAATTGCAACATTAGAAAATGAATTGTCAGCAGGCGAAATAAACAACTATTTATTTAAAAATGGCATTACATTATCTCATTTGGTAAAACGAATGCCTAGTCTAGAACAGCAGTTCTTAACCTTAACGAATAATAATTAATCTTATAAAATAGCTAGACAAATGTTTCGTCTTTTAAATATTGAATTTCATAAATTAAAACACAACAGAGCAAGTAAGGTGTTGACCATCATTTATTTTGCTTTACTTACATCTATAGCATTGATAGCCGCTATAAAATTCAATTTTGGTTTTATCAAATTTCACTTGGCAGATCAAGGCATTTTTAATTTTCCATATATCTGGCATTTCAACACTTTTATGGCTGCTATTTTTAAATTCTTTTTGCTGCTTGTTATTGTGTCAATGATGGCTAATGAATACAGTCATAAAACATTAAAACAAAATTTAATAGATGGCTTGAGCAAAAAGGAATTTATCCTTTCAAAATTCTATACCGTTCTCGTTTTTGCAGCCGTATCTACAATTTTTGTATTTGTAATTTCTTTGATTTTAGGTCTAATCTATTCAGATTTTAATGAAATTGGAATTATTCTTTCAGACTTAGACTATCTTATTGGTTTTTTTCTAAAACTGACCGCTTTTTTCTCTTTTGGTTTGTTTATGGGTATATTGGTTAAAAGATCAGCCTTTGCAGTAGGTGGTATTTTAGTATGGTTTTTTGCAGAAAGTATTTTTAAAGGCTTCTTATATTGGAAATTTGGTGAAAACCCTCAAACATCTCCAAATACGAGTAACGTTATGCAATTTTTCCCTTTAGAATCTATGTCTAACCTTATAAAGCAACCCTTTACAAGATTGAATGCTGTACAAACAGCTGGTAAACAAGTGGGACAAGATTTTGCACAAAATATAGGGGTGCAATGGTATGATATGGCAATCGCTTCTGCTTGGATTTTTATATTTATCTACCTCTCTTTCGCCTTATTAAAGAAAAGAGATTTGTAGTCTACACTCCTAAAATCTCCTCAAGGAGAGAATCTCAAATATCTACTGTATAATTTCTAAAAAACAATTTTCAAAAATGAAAATGACATTTAGATGAACACTATTAAATTTCTACAAAAGACTAACGAAAAAAATGACCCCTTGAAAGGACTTTATAGGTTCTTTTATGAAGTATTCATGAAATTACTCTTCCTTTCTTAACACCGCTTTCTGCCTAGGATTTACCATATAAGAATCTACCATAGGTATTTTTTCATCATTTTATTTGGTATTACCTGAATGTAGTACTAACCGGTGTTCCATTTTCTGCAATAATTTCAAATAAAAGTTCATCTTATTGCTTCGTATAAGTAGCTATTATATAACTCTCAGAAACTTTAAAAAAAACTGGTGAACACATTAGTGTTATGTAAGTACCCATAAATGATAATAGAATTTTTTTCGTCTATTTGACAATACCCTTTTCCCTATCAACCACAATCAAACTATAGGCTCTAATATCTTCACTATCCTTCATTTCATAAGTAATTGTCCTATCGAAAATAGAATCATTGCAAATTTATTATAATTAATAAGTACAGAACGATATAACAAAAAAAAGAGCATTACCCTTAAAGCAATACTCTTTTTTAGTAACTAACTAACTCAAATAATATACTGCAAATATAAAACGGATTTAACAGCTTATTGTTAATTTAATATTAAACAAAATGATTTTTATGTTAATATTTGTTAATGTTTTTTATACCAATTTGGCATCAAAATGTCGAATATAATGATGTTTCTTTTTCGTCCATATTTCACTATAAAATAAAACTGTAACGAATGCTATGCTTATATTTTCTATTTAATCTAAACAAAAAATAATTCAAATTATTAATACGACATTTTAAAGTTAAATTGGTATTTGGAATTATTGGTAAAGCAAATTTAAAAATAAAGAACTTTGTTTAGTTCAAAAAAAGAGCTTTACTATATATGGCATTACCCAAATTACCAACTCAAATAGACCTATACAAATGTGGGTTGTACTTTATATGTGCATGTTAAATTAAATTTAAATAATATCTATGTTTAAGATAATATCTTGATAAAATTTAAATTTGTATCAAGATATAATTTAGGTTGATTATTTTTGTAAAACCAATTTGATTATATTATGTTGTAATATTGAATTGAATTAATCTTGTAGATCAATTGATTTTAATAAAACGTTATCCATTTAATTAAGCATAAAATGCAATTCGAACTTACATCAGATTTTAAACCTACCGGAGATCAGCCCCAAGCTATCAATCAAATTAGTGAAGAGATTTTATCTGGTGAAAAATATCAAACTTTGTTAGGGGTTACAGGTTCGGGTAAAACATTTACGGTAGCCAATGTAATTGAAAATATACAAAGACCTACTTTGGTTCTGGCTCATAATAAAACTTTAGCCGCACAATTGTATTCAGAATTCAAGCATTTTTTTCCTAATAATGCTGTGGAATATTTTGTCTCTTATTACGATTATTATCAGCCTGAAGCTTATATTCCGACTAGTGGATTGTATATTGAAAAAGATCTTTCCATTAATGAAGATATTGAACGATTAAGATTAAGCACCACCTCATCGTTATTATCCGGTCGAAGAGATGTATTGGTGGTAGCTTCTGTTTCTTGTTTGTATGGAATTGGAAATCCCGTTGAATTTAAAAAAAATGTCATACATATTGAAATTGATCAAAAAATACCCAGAACAAAATTTTTACATCGCTTGGTTACGAGTTTATACTCGAGAACTGAGTTTGAAGTAAAAAGTGGGACTTTTAAAGTAAAGGGTGATACTATTACCGTTTTCCCTTCTTATGGCGATTACGGATATAGAATTCATTTTTTTGGTGATGAAATTGAAGAAATAGAAAGTTTTGATATTGTCAACAATAAAATAATAGAAAAATACGAACAACTAACCATTTATCCTGCCAATCTATTTGTAACCTCACCAGATATATTGCAAAATGCCATCCATAAAATTCAGGAAGATATGGTCAAACAAGTAGATTATTTTAAAGAAATTGGCAAACATTTAGAAGCAAAACGCTTAAAAGAACGTACAGAATTTGACCTTGAAATGATTAGAGAATTAGGCTACTGTAGTGGTATAGAAAATTATTCTCGCTATCTCGATGGAAGATCTTCAGGTACTCGCCCATTCTGCTTGTTAGATTATTTTCCTGATGATTATTTAATGGTGATAGATGAAAGTCATGTTACTATTCCTCAAACTCATGCCATGTACGGTGGTGATAGATCTAGAAAGGAGAATTTAGTGGAATATGGTTTTAGACTTCCTGCAGCCATGGATAACCGTCCTTTAAAATTTGAAGAATTTGAAGCCATACAAAATCAAGTTATTTATGTAAGTGCGACTCCGGCAGATTATGAATTGCAAAAAACAGAAGGTGTTTTTGTTGAGCAGGTCATTCGCCCAACTGGTTTATTAGATCCTGAGATTGAAGTTCGGCCGAGTTTAAATCAAATAGATGATCTGATTGAAGAAATGCAATTGAGAATTGAGAAAGATGAACGTGTTTTGGTGACTACCTTAACCAAAAGAATGGCAGAAGAATTGACTAAATATTTAAGTAGAATACAAATTAGATGTCGTTATATTCACAGTGACGTTGATACCTTAGAACGTGTTGAAATTATGCAGGATCTAAGAAAAGGCCTATTTGATGTGCTTATAGGTGTTAATTTACTTAGAGAGGGTCTAGATCTCCCTGAAGTATCTTTGGTTGCTATTTTAGATGCTGATAAAGAAGGCTTTTTACGTAGCCATAGATCATTGACTCAAACTGTTGGTAGGGCTGCAAGGAATATTAATGGAAAAGCCATTTTGTATGCTGATAAAATAACAAAAAGTATGCAATTGACTATTGATGAAACTACTAGGAGACGTGAAAAACAAATGGCCTATAATTTAGAACATAATATTAGTCCTACTCAAATAAAAAAGAGTCTTGATGATAGTTTGAGCAAAAGTAATATTAGTTCCTATCATTATGATAGTGCTGCAGCAAAAGCGGCCGAAGAAGACTTGGAATATATCCCAAAACCTGAAATTGAAAAACGTATTAGAGATCGTCAAAAAATGATGAAAAAAGCAGCTAAAGCATTGGATTTTTTGGTGGCTGCTAAATTACGTGATGAAATTAAAGTATTAAAAGAACAATTATAAGGAACATTTCTCTAGTACTATCAGACTAAGTTTTAGAAGTAGATATTTTTATTTCCTTCAAAATAATTAACTTTATAAATATGATGAACCTATAAATTATGTTAAGCATTCAAACAGTAGAACATATTGTTATTGCAATTATTGCTTTTTTAGTCTTATTTAATGCATACCTCAGTTTTAATACAATTAAAAATGATACTATAAACGTTATTCTAAAAAATTGGGCCTATAATAAATATTTCTTTCTCACATTTGTTTGGGGTGTGTTAGGCGGTCATTTCTTTTTAGGATCGTACAAACCCGTATTTGGTAGTAATTGGTGGTTACCGGTAGTACTGGTAATTGTTATCATATTATTATTGATTGTAATAGGCAAACGATTAGACAGGTCCTTTATATTAAAACGCCGTTACCAACTATTATTACTTATTTCCGGAGTATTTTATGGACATTTTTTCTGGTCTCAAAGACATATTCCTGAAATTTTATTCCCATGGGAATAATTGAAAAAAGAACCTTAAAATGAAAAATATAAACACCTTAGTCAATGATCAAGATTTTATAAAAAAAGTACAATATATATTGATCGCACTTTTTATAATTCTAATTGCATTAGATATATACCTGGCACTAGATAAAACGGACAATAATACTATAAGTAATGTGATATTGCAAAAAACCGATAATGGTCTTTTTGTACTTACTTATTTTTGGGGTGTAATAGCCGCAAATCTATTTATTACTAAAAAATCACCAAAGGCCATTAGCCCGCTAGCAGGTACGGTTATTGTGCTTGCATTGGCTATATTAATCATTCTCTTTAATATAGAACCTAAAATGCTAACCGCCTTAAGCAATTTTAAATATAACATCTCGGTCTATAGTTTTTCTATGGTACTTGGTTTTTTAGTAGGTTATGCTTTTTGGAGGCAAAAGTCTTAATATTTAGAAAAAAATTCTTGATTTATATAGAATAAATTGATTGACTAAATAGTCAATCAAGCTTTGCCTAATCGTTTCTTCTAAAAAAACAAACCTACAAGGTCTGATAGACCTTGTAGGAGCTGTTGATTTTTTAGAATTAATTACCAATGCTTACTTTCTAAACTTTTTTTTCATGACAATAAATAATATCAAACCTATAATCAGTATAGGCCAGATATAAATAATACCCAATAATATACTTTGTACTAACTCCCATCCAAAAGAGAAGCCTTCTTTGGTTTTAGATAAAAATGTCCTAGTATAATTTACAGGTTCTTCTTTGTAATCTACTGTTTCATACAATTCAACTTCTAGCGTACTATAAGAAACTTTGCTTGTCAAATATTTTAATCTCCCTTGAATGACTTCCATATCTTCTTGAATCAATCCTAATTTTTCTTCTGCTGCCAATACACCTTTAACCGTCTTTGCTCTTTTACGCAATATATCTTCATAGCGTTGTTTTACTTCTAACTTAGTTTTTAGTCTAGATTGTAAATCGATATACTCTTCAGTAACATCATCTGTTGTGATGTTTTCATAATCAACAAATTCAGCTACTTGAACAATTGAGTCCTTTAAAGCTGCAAAATATTTTTCAGGTACTTTTATAATAAACCTATTTTCTTTTTGATATAAATCATTCTGAAACCTTTGATCTGATATATAGGCCTTAAACTGTAACATCATAGTATTGATTTTTTGTGTGGCCTTATTGACATTTTCCACTTTATACTTTACTGATGCCGATTTGATAATTTTTAAGTCTTGCAAGACATCCTTTTCTGTTGCCATGTTTTCTAAAATAATATCTTCATTGGACGATATGGCTTCGTATTTTTCTGAAACTGGTACATTTTCTACAGGTACACTTTCCTTATGATTATTACTACATGCCAAAAGTAAATTTGAAAATATTATTACGATTAAAAATTTAAGGCTTAGATTTAATTTGTTTGTTCTCATAATTTTCTATTTTTAGGATTTATTTGAGCAAACTTATGTAGCTTGAACAGCTATCTTTTGAAAAACTCTTGTAAACAAGTTGTAAATTATTTTACAAATTTTAAATTTCTGATTTTAAGCTTATTATATTTATTTGAAACACGAGGATACATATTATTTTGATTTGTTAAAGCAGGCTATTGCCCGTGCTTTCTTATCAGAAAACAGTGCTTCTAATTCTATTAAAGATTGGAAAGGTGAAGATATTGTAGCTTTTCAAGAGGATTTGTTTCGTAAAGTAAAAGCTAGAGTTAGTGAGAAGTGGTTTTATACCTATATAAAAAATAAACCTGAAAAGTTACCTCGAATTGATATTTTAAATGTATTGAGTAACTATGTAGGTTTACAGAATTGGACTGCTTTTAAGAATAAACATCCCTATACCTCTAAGGCTGAAGAAAAATCAGAATCTCATAAACAGTGGTACTGGTTAGTGCTAATCTTTTTACCTATATTGATTGGTGTATTTTATTTTTCTAATTCAAAAAATGAATTCCAATTTTGTTTTATAGATGAAGATAAAAATGAAACCATAACTACTGCCCTAGATATAAAAATATTACAAGAGTTGGAGTCACCTCTATATCTTAAAACAGATAGTACAGGCTGTTTTTCTTATCTTACTAAGGCAAAGACAATCAAATTTATTGTTCAATCACCCTATTATAAATCAGATACTATCATTAGAACTGTTGAATCACAAACAAATAACACCATTAAACTACTAACCGATGATTATGCTTTGATGTTGCATTATTATTCAATGGGAAATGTAAAAGATAGTAAAAAACGAAAATTACAATTGCAGAATTTAATTGCAGATAATGCTCAAATTTATCAAGTTTTTTCGCAAAATATGGCTGTTGAAATTTATTCTAAAAGTGATTTTATTAATAAACTAATTGTCCCCACAAGTAGTTTAAAAAATATTAAAGTACTTAGCAAGTCTTATCATAATGGAAAAATTGTAAAACTTAAATTTATGATTCAATGAGAAAGATTTTATACCTATTTCTAATATTTATTGTGGTTTCCTGCTCAAAATCTAAACAGGAAGCACCTATTGAAGCCATAGAAGCTAATGAGGAGCATATGATGTTGGAAGACGAAGCTTTAATGGTAGAGACTGAAGTATTTACATATCAACATTTAATTGAACAAAAATTACAAGATTATTATGATTTATTAGCCTTAAAAAATCGTCATCCTGAATTTATTGAAGACATCACATTGCAATTAAACGAGCTTTCTAAAGGAGAAATTTATGTTGCTAACAATATACAAAAGGTACGAATTGAGAATGTACAACAAATAGGTACCAGTGAGCAGGTTTCAGATTCTATTCAAAAAATTACTATTCAATTTGATATTTTTAACGACTCCATAACAAAGACTGATTCTATTTCGGCCATTATCAAGAATAAAAAAATGATTCTAGAGGATACCGAAGTTGTATCCACTAAAATCATTTTTAGTAAAGAATAATGAATACAATTACATTTTAACGTTTTTAGGTTAAAATAGCTCTATTTAACATTTATGATAAGCCATTAGTACAAAAGCCATTAACTTGCTTAACGTTTATCTTGACGCCTGTTGCCGTAATTTTGCAATTTGTGACAATCTATATTCCAGTGTTTTTAGATATCGCAAAGCGTCTTTGTTCTGATAATCAGTATAAGAGCGTGAAGCATAGTTTATTGCCTTTTCCAAATCTCCATTAATTTCATTAATAATAGCCATGTTATAATTAGCTCTACCCGCTATTTTTTGATCCGTATTGGATAACTCTTGCTCCCAAAGCTCAGCTGCACCTTGCCAATTTCCGGTTTGAGCCCTTCTTTTACCAAGCTCAAAATTATCAGTACCTTTTACAAAATAATTTCTTGTAACTCTCCTTTTTATTGGTAATAATCGCAGTCCATAGCTACTACCAATATTTTTACTTTGTTGTAAAACAGCTTCATTTCTACCCATAATTGCTTCGAATGCTTTCACCGGATTGATTCCTCTACCTGTAGATGAAACCGTTTTCTGGTAGGTATATTTATCTACTACTTGCTTCGATTTTAAATCATAAATACGCCATCCATTTTTAATTAATGTCTGTAGTGATAATTCTTGTGCAGGAACGGCAACCTTTATACCCAAATTATTTGGGACCTCCATTGTTGTCACTTTATAGGATACTTTAGTATCAGTATCATAAAAAGCGAGAGAAAAAATTACATCTACTTCATTTTTTTCACAAAGTGATTCAATAACATCCCAATCAATTGTAGCAGGAAATACCCCTAAACCTTTTTGTAGATCCAATCCACCATCCAAAATTTTTACAATATTAAATGTTTCATTTTTTCGTAATCTATCTGCCAAAGAAGAAATAGCCGCTGCACCTCCCTTTTTATCCAAATTAAGCCCTTCTGCCGATAAAATTTGATCAATTTTATCAATCGATTGGTTAGACTCAGATGGTAAACTTCTATTAATAATTCCAATATTAGTTACAGTCTTAGATACACTAACTGGTGCTGGTTCAACCACACCCATAGTTAATTGATTGGTAGCACTACATGAAGTAAATAGTAATGCTATTACTAAATACCTGAATAACTTATTACTGTTTTTGTTTAGTTGTTGTTTTATACCGTTCATTTTTAACATTTTACATTAAGTCTAGCCATAGAACTCTTGAAATGTTTAAATTATTGTGTAGAAGAAGAAAAAATTAGTTAGTAATCTGAGTTCGGCTTGAGATTTATCTCACAGAAAGTCAAGAGTTCGGTAGATTTTTACTAAAAATCAAGTAGTTATAACTAGTTATTTCAAAGGGTTTTTAGTGAAAAGATGCCGTACTATTGACTTTTCTATTATTAGATTTCGATAATTAGCCCGTATACCACCCCAAATTCGCTCAAATTATCCTGATAGTTCTCTTAAATTTGAATTGCCTATGAGCTAATTATCTGGAACTGTGAGCAAAGCTTAAGTCGAACTAAGGTTAGTAGATAGTATATGAAAGTCCAAACATAAAATTTCCTTTAGGCATTGGTACTACATTTGTCTCAGTATAATCTGTATTGAAAATATTATTCGCATGTATAGAAAGTTCTAATTTATTGAATATAGCTTTCAATTTAGCATCTACTATAGTATAAGATTCACCATTTGTTCTTTCAACAAATCTAAAACTCATACTTTGGTCTAAAAATGCTGAAAATTTTGAATGAATACTTGAGGTAAATTGATGTTTAATACTATTTAAAGAATACCTTGTAAATGCAACATCTACATCCTTAATCTCATCATGAATATAATTATATCCTAGTTGGAACCTTTGACCATTCTTTCCTATTTTAAAGTTATAGTTGAGTGAAGTTTCAAATCCCTTGGTATTTACATGACTAAAATTTCTGGTTTCCCACTTATCTGATTCATTATCTTTTGTCCAATCGATTAAATCGTCAGAATCTCTATTGAACAATGCAAGATTAAATTGCAATTTGGAAGAAGTATATTTAAAACCTATTTCTTCTGCCAAAGCCGATTCTGGTTTTAAATCAGGATTACCTAAGGTGGTGGGACCAACATAATAAAGATCAGTAAAAGTGGGTACGCGATAAGTATAACCTATATTTCCATATAATTTAATTTTATCAGAAGCCGCAAAACCAATATCTATTCCAGGAAACGCTTTGGTCTCAAAATCAGAATAATAGCTCACTACAACACCGGGGGTTATATCTAATCGTTCTCCTAATTCAAAACGGTGTTCTAAAAATGCTGTTACCATATCTCTGTAATGGTATCCCAAATTACTGCTAACTAAAAATATTTTGTTATAATCTAACCCAAAACCTGTCTTGCCCAAACGGGAACTTAAAACCATATTTGCTTCAATTGCCAGTTTATTAGAAATATGAAAATTTCTAAAAAATGCAGGATCATGCCTTAAAAATAAGTACATATCTTGATTTCTTCGCCAATAAACTCTTGGTTTTATTTCTAAATTTTTTAAATTATAAACAGTAGATAGAGCCAAAACACTGGTTTGTGTTTCTTCATATTGATCAATAAAATCAGGACTGGCATAAAAACCATTCGCTCCAAATTTATGTTCGTTAAAAGTGGCTAAAAATTTGTAATCCTTAAGGTTTGTTTTTAAAAATAGCGAGGTATTATCAAAATCGGTATTAAATCTATAACCGTCAGACTTTTGTTTTTCAACATGTATTTGAATTCCCCCATGATCAAATGCCTCTGCAAAACCAATGGTTCCTTTAATATTTTGATAAGAGCCATAGGCAATATCAGCTCTGAGTTCATCTTTTATAATTTTTTTTGTTACAATATTAATAGCTCCAGAAAAAGCATTTTGCCCAAATACTCTAGCTGCTGGTCCTTTGATTACTTCTATCCTGTCTATATTACTTAATGACAATATAGCATTCATAGTATGATGTCCGGTCTGGGCATCATCCATTTTAATACCATCAATTAATAAAAGCGTTTGGTCAAAATTCCCTCCACGTATATATAGATCAGATTGTGTACCATCTACCCCACGCCTTCTCACATCAATTCCGGTTACTTGTTGCAAAATTTCTGTAACTGTTGTAGCTGTAGAATTCTTAATTTCATCAGCATTTATAAGCGTAATAGTTCTTGAAGTTTTAAATGATGGCAATGAAATCCTATTGGTAGAAATAAGGACTTCGTTAAGGGCAACGGTATCATTTTGTGAAATACCCATTTTACTTATACCTATAAAAAATATAATCAATAATAATGTATTCTTTGTTGCCATTTAGGGGATAATATTTGTGGCAAATATAAATAAATTAAACTTTTAACCTTACTTTACTTAGTGATGTTATAAAGTCTCTAGAGTTATAAGATGATATTCCTAACTTGCTTATAATCAAACACTATTATTAGGATACAAACATAGGATTACACTTCACAGGTTTTACCCTCACCGTTCATATTATCAATGTATAGGTAAGTTGGCAGTCGATTTTACTTCTGTCATTACAAAAGAACTTTGTACTTTTAATATATTATCTACAGATGCCAATTTCTTCGCAACAAAATGTTGGTAATCATCCATATCTAGAGCAACAACCTTAATTAAATAATCAAACATGCCACCAATATGGTAGCATTCAATTACTTCTGTAAACTGTTGTATATCTTTTTCAAATTTAGCTATAAATGAAGCTTCATGTTGATTGAGTGAAATATCGCAAAAAACCAATAAAGGCAATCCTATTTTCTTTCGGTCAATAACTGCTCTATACGAGGTAATATATTTCTCCTTTTCCAATCGTTTAATCCGTTCAAAAATTGGTGTAGGCGTTAAACCTAATTTATTGGCCAATTCTTTTATTGTGAGTTTGCTATTTTGTTGTAGCATTCTTAATATGGATTTATCAATCTTATCTATCATGGTGTAGTATATTTTACTGAAAAAAGAATATAATTATAACGAAAAAAGAATTTTAAACTTATTATACGTCAAATATAGAATTTTATTCTAAATATTAACAAATATTAGGATTTTTTAACTCTATATATTAATTTTGATAAACTAAAATTCAAAACGATGAGTACACATAAATTTAGTCCGGAAAGTTTAATGATGAGCCATGGTTATAACCCTGAACTCTCTGAAGGTGCTGTTAAATGTCCTATATTTCAAACCTCAACATTTGAGTATAAAAGTGCTGAGGAAGGAAAGGCTTTTTTTGAAATAGCTTATGGTTTAAGAGAAAAGGGACCAAAAGAAGAACTAGGTTTAATTTACAGTAGGATCAACAATCCTAATCTTGAAATTTTAGAAAATAGACTCTGTTTGTGGGACAAAGCAGATGATTGTGCTGTATTTGAAAGTGGTATGTCCGCTATTAGTACTGTGCTGTTAGAATTTTTAAAGCCTGGAGATTTATTGGTACATGGTAATCCACTATATGGCGGAACTGATCATTTTATAGAGCATTTTTTGCCAACAATTGGTATCCACACCTTAAGTGTACATCCTGATGAAAGCTATGAAGATATTTTAGATATAATTGAAGCATCGGGCAAAGCAGATAAATTGGCAATGATATTTTTAGAAACACCTGCCAATCCTACCAATGCCATTGTTGATATAGAAAGCTATAAACAAATTTGTAAGCACTTTAGTACAGACGATAAAGAGGTATTATTGACTATTGATAATACCTATATGGGGCCACTTTGGCAACATCCATTTCAATTTGGTGCCGACCTTATAGTATATTCAGCCACTAAATATATTGGTGGTCATAGCGATCTAATTGCCGGAGCTGTATTAGGTAACTCAGAATTGATGCCACGTGTAAAAACATTACGTACATTTTTGGGTAATATGCTTAGTCCGAATACCGCATGGTTATTACTACGGAGTTTAGAAACTTTAAAAGTAAGAATGACACAACAAACAGAAAATGCACAACAAATAGCTGCGTTTTTAGCACAACATCCAAGTGTTGAAAAAGTAAATTATTTAGGATTATTAAAAGAAGGAACAGAGGCATATACCATTTATAAAAAACAATGTGAAGCACCGGGAGCCATGATCTCTTTTGATATAAAAGGTGGTGAAAAAGAAGCTTTTAAATTTATGAATAGTTTAAAGCTTTTTAAAATAGCAGTAAGTTTAGGCAGTACAGAAAGTTTAGTACAGCATCCTATAACTATGACACATGCCGGTGTTGATCCAGTACACAGAGAAAGAATGCAAATTACCGATAAATTGATTCGATTATCAATTGGTGTAGAAAATGCAAAAGATATTATTTGGGATATAGATCAGGCATTAGATGAAATATGAAAATTACAACCCTAGATAACAATAGTCAATAGTTTTACTTTGAATATTATGTATTATTCATGATGATATGGTTCATTTTTTAAAATGGTAAAAGCTCTATAGACTTGTTCAACCACAAATAATCGAATCATTTGATGTGAGAATGTCATTTTTGATAAAGAAACTTTAGCCATTGCTTTTTGATAAACCGTATCAGAGAAACCATATGGACCCCCAATAACAAATACTATTTGTTTATGCCCTGCATTCATTTTTTTCTGCAAAAAATTGGCGAACGCTACTGAACGTAACTCCTGCCCTTTTTCATCTAATAATACCAATTGATCTGTTATTTCCAATTCTTTTAAAATTAACTCTCCTTCCTTATCCTTTTGCTGATTTTCTGATAGGTTCTTTGCTTTTTTGATATCGGGTATTGTCACCAATTCAAAATTTATATAATGTCTTAGCCTCTTTTGATAAATATCAATCAATTGACTCAAGTTTTTATCATCAGTTTTCCCTATGGCTAGTAATTTTATTTTCATTAGACAAATTTAAGGAATAAAAAGGCATTAAAACCCGAGGCATGCCTTGAATCCAATAGAAGTAATTCAGCCCATTGAAAAAGTAGGATTATCCTGATAGCTATCCAGGCAACCGTTCATTTTGGCCGTTCTAACTAAAATTAAGATTATCAAATTGGATTTCACTAAAAAGATTGACGATTTTCAATAGTTATAATTTTCAAATTTTATCATTTACTGCACATGACTTTTGCATTTTTTGATGGTATCTATGCTAATAAATAGTAGACTTTTATACATTGTAATTTGCTTAATGGAAATTCTTTTTCCTATTTTTGTTTTACAAATTTTAGCAAATGATCAGCGAACAACAATTTAACAAAGAACTAGATATTATAATTGAAAATGCCATTAGAGAAGATGTAGGTGATGGCGACCATAGTTCACTAGCTTGTATACCTAAAGAAGCTAAGGGAAAAGCCAAATTACTAGTAAAAGACCAAGGTGTTATTGCAGGTGTTGAATTTGCTAAACTTGTTTTTAAATATATAGATGCTGATCTTAAGATAGAAACCCTTATTACAGATGGCAATCCTGTTAAATATGGTGATATTGTTTTTTATGTAGAAGGTAGTTCCCAATCTATCTTAAAAGCTGAAAGACTAGTCTTAAATGCTATGCAACGGATGAGTGCTATTGCAACAAAAACTAAATCCTTTGTTGATTTATTGGAAGGAACTAAAACAAAAATTTTAGATACCAGAAAAACGACGCCGGGAATTAGAGCTTTAGAAAAATGGGCAGTAAAAATTGGAGGTGGTGAAAATCATAGATTTGCATTGTATGATATGATTATGTTAAAAGATAATCATATAGATTTTGCTGGAGGAATTACCAAAGCTATTGACAAGACCGTACAGTATTTGACAAATACGGACCGCAATTTGAAAATTATCGTTGAAGCAAGAAGTCTCCAAGAAATTGAAGAAATACTTCGTTCTAACAAGGTTTATAGGATTTTAATAGATAATTTTAATTATGAGGATACGAGAAAAGCGGTTGAAATGATTGGTGACACATGTTTGACCGAATCTTCTGGTGGAATCAATGAAAATACGCTACGTAATTATGCAGATTGTGGAGTAGATTTTATCTCTTCTGGTGCTCTAACCCATTCCGTTTATAATATGGACTTAAGTTTAAAGGCCGTTGAACAATGGCAAATTTAGTTGTCTAAATTCAATACGTTTTCAAATACAAAATACCTGAATAAAATTTACATTAATTTATTCCTCAAATAAGTAGAAACTTCAGTGGTAAATGTCCTTTTTCTATATTTTGTGACAGGTTGGATTCCCATAATGGCATTGGTTAAAAAAACTTCGTCAACTTTTTGTAATTCAAATGGTGATATTTCTGTTTCTATAATTTCGTAATGATCTTCTTTAGATATCAATTCTAGCACTTTTTTTCTCATTACACCTTTTAAACATCCTTCAGATAATAAGGGCGTAATAATTTTTTTATCTTTTACTAAAAATATATTGGCGTTTAAAGCTTCAACTATTTGTTTCTTCTCATTTAATAAGATACAATTATCCAAACCATTATCATCAGCATAAATACTGCCCACTACATTCAATATTTTATTATTGGTTTTTAAAGTAGAAAATAGACCGGAATACAAATAATAATCTTTAAATATATCAACTTCATATACATCTTTTAATTTTACTGATAATAGATGCACTTCAATTATGAAGTCGGTATTATTATTAACGGGTAAATACAATCCCCCATCCTTTCTATATACAGTAAATCTTACCCTGGCATCTTTTAAATTATTTGCCAGTACTAACTTTAAAATCTCTTGTTCAAAAAATTCTAAAGTGAAATGCATAGCAATATTCATTCTTAACATCCGCATTGAAGCCATTAATCTAAAATAATGATCTTCTACAAAAATAACTTTGGCATCTTCTACCTTTATACTTTCAAACAAACCATCTCCATATTTAAATGCACGGTTATCAATACTTAAGGTAGATTTATTATCAGTAATTTTTCCGTTATAATTTATTTTCATCTGTATGAAATTAATAAAAAAAGCCTCGAAAATATCAAGGCTTTAAATTTTTATGACTTAAATATCTATAAAAGACTTTATAGATTTAATTAGGCTCCAATAGTATGTTTCAATTCAGAAATTTGATTTTCCCAAAACATTTTACCTTCTTCAACTTCATCTTCATCAGCAAAATCAGTTACAATTAAGGAGACATCAGACGTTAAATCGTCAACTACTATTTTAAACTCAAAAAATGTACTTTCATCATCATCTTCAAGCCATTTATATTTTATTTTTTCATTGGTTTTATATGAAATTCGTTTAGCCTGCTCTTCAGAACCATCCCAGATAAATGTATAAACATCACTTCTGGAATTTACATTATCAGCAAACCATTCACTAAGTCCATCAGGTGTGGACAGATATTGGTATAAAAATGCTGGGGATGAGTGCATTATAAACTCAATACTATATTTTATTTTATCAGACATTAATGTATTTTTAAACTTGGGACGACAATATATATATTATCTCTTTTTAAAAAAAACTTTTTTGTAAAAATAATAAGAAAGAATTCTTGTCTCTACTAAATTTGTTTTTATATTTGCAAACTTAAAAATGGCGAGGTAGCTCAGTTGGTTAGAGCGTCGGATTCATAACCCGGAGGTCGGGGGATCGTGCCCCCCTCTCGCTACTAGATTGGCAGCCTATTCTTTGTGTATTACTTTTTTAGAAATTTTTCCTTCTTACTACCCTCGTACATTTCATATTTAACCAACCTACATTCTAATTTACCATTGAATACTTTAATTTTCTTAGAGGTTCTTAAACCCACATTCTTTAGTCCATTTTCAAAATCTGAAGTAATTAACCATGCATTTGTGTTTGGATAACCATGCTTTAGCGTATTTCCTATTTCTTTATAAAAAATAGGAACATTAATTTCTAATCTCTCTCCATAAGGTGGATTAAAGAGGACTATCGTTTTACCTTCAGTTTCCTTTTCTGTGTTAAAAAAATTTTCTTGTCTTACAGTAATAAAATCTTCTAAATGAGCGTTCTCAATATTGTCTATGGCTTTTCTAATGGCAGATGGGGCTTTGTCATAACCAATAATTTCAGCACTAGATTCTCGTGCTTTTTTAAGTAATGAGTTTTTAATTATATCAAACAAATCCTCATCAAAATCATCCCATTTTTCAAATCCAAATTCTCTTCTATTAATGTTAGGTGGAATTTGATTGGCAATCATAGCCGCTTCTATTAAAATTGTCCCACTTCCACACATAGGATCAATAAAATGCTGACTGCCGTCATAACCTGATAACAAAATTAATCCTGCCGCCAACACCTCATTAATAGGTGCAATATTGGTAGCACTTCTATAACCTCTTTTATGTAATGATTCGCCAGAGCTATCTAAAGAAACTGTACAATCATGTTTTTGAATATGTATATTTATCTTTAAATCTGGATGGTCCAGATCTACATTCGGTCTTTTACCAAACTTATTTCTAAAATAATCAGCAATGGCATCCTTAGTTTTTAAGGATACATAATGAGAATGAGTGAAATTTTCTGCATTGGCCACTGAGTCCACAGCAAAAGTGCCATTTATATTTAAATAATTATCCCATTTAATGGTTTGAAGTTGTTGGTATAGATCGTCTTCATTTTGAACCTTAAAATTTCTAATTGGCTTTAAAATTCTTACGGCCGTTCTTAGACCTAGATTTGCTTTATACATAAACCCCTTATCCCCTATAAAAGATACATTCCTAACGCCAATTTTTATATCCATTGCTCCTAAATTACGGAGTTCTTTTGCTAATAATTCTTCAAAACCAAATAAGGTTTTTGCTAACATTTTAAAATTCTGACTCATTTTACTCAATTTGTCTTGCAAAAGTACACTTAATAAAATGAACTTATAAATACTAATTTTTGATTCCTTACTTTTGTAGGCCGTTTTATATTATTTTAATGACAAATAAAAAAAAAGAGTGGTTTAAAGATTGGTTTGATACTAAATACTATCATATTTTATATCAAGATAGAAATGATGATGAAGCTCAACTTTTTATGCAACATTTAATTTCTTTTTTAGCACTTAATCATGATAGTACTATTTTAGATTTACCATGTGGTAGAGGACGGCATGCCGTTTTTCTAAATAGTCTTGGTTTTGATGTGATTGGTGCCGATTTATCAGAAAATAGTATAACTTTCGCTAAAGAATTTGAAAACGAAAAATTGCATTTTGAAGTTCATGACATGCGTGATCCGTTTGAAAGCAAATTTGATGCTATCTTTAATTTATTTACCAGTTTTGGTTATTTTAATGATGAAAATACGAATATTAAAGTATTGAAAAATTTAAAAAATGGATTAAATCAAAATGGCGTATTGGTAATTGATTTTATGAATGTAAATTATGTAAAAAAATTTATGATTAACCATGAAGTAATTTCTAAAAACAATATAGACTTCACTATAAACAGATCTATTGATGGTAATTTTATTAAAAAAGATATTCAATTTATAGCAGGTGGTATTGCACATCATTATACTGAAAATATTAAATTTTTACCTTTAGAAGTATTAAAAAATTATTTTAAACAAGCAGGTTTGCAAATAAAACACATCTTTGGTTCTTATGATTTAACAGCTTTTGATACTGAAAACTCTAATAGATTAATTCTAATACTTGAATGAATTTTATAGCTTTAATAGTATCAGTAGTTTTTGGAGTTTTACTAGTTGTATCCTTTAAACCTTCAACAAAAGTTATTCAGCTCTTTCTATCATTTAGTGGAGCATACCTTTTATCAATAACGGTATTACATTTGTTGCCGGAAGTATTTGAAGCTCACAAAGAAAATATAGGAGTATATATTCTCTTAGGTATTTTAATACAGACAATTCTAGAATTTTTTTCTAAAGGGGCAGAACATGGGCATGTACACCTGCATCCTTTTACCAATGGTATTCCTTGGTTATTGTTTATCAGTTTAAGTTTACACGCTTTTTTAGAAGGAATTCCCTTAGGAACCGTTGATAGTAATTTATTATTATGGGCTATTGTTGTTCATAAAATACCAATCACTATTGTTTTGTTTATATTTTTGATTGAAACTAAACTTCCAAAAAGTACCACTTATATTTTTATGTCAATTTTTGCATTGATGAGCCCTTTGGGTTTACTAATTAGTAAAGAAACCTCTGTATTTAGCATTTATCATACTGAAATAACGGCTATAATAATTGGAATATTTTTACATATTGCAACTGCCATACTTTTTGAGAGTACAAAAAATCATCAATTCAACGTTAGAAAATTTATTGCGGTTTTATTAGGTTTTTTTATTGCTTTTATAAGTACGCAATGGCTTGTTATGCATTAATTGGCAACATCGCTAATAAATTTGACACGCATTAAACGCAGTTCTTCTTCATCATAATCGCCATCAAATTCATCAAGAGCTTCTTGTATTTTATCTGATTCAGCCTCCATAAAATAGTCATGGATTTCTTCTTGTTGCTCTTCATCTAACAAATTAGCTAAACAATAGTCTATATTGAGTTTAGTACCTGAATATACAATACGTTCCATCTCCTTTGTTAATTCGATCATTGTCAGTCCTTTAGATTTGGCAATATCAATTAAAGGTAATTTTCTATCTGTATTTTGAATAATAAATAACTTTAAAGCTGAATTGGTACCAGTAGTTTTCACTATCAGATCATCTAGTCTTTCAATATTATTATCATCAACATATCTTTTAATTAAGTCCACAAATTCTTTGCCATATTTTTTAGCCTTGCCATCACCTACTCCATGTACATTAGAAAGTTCTTCAATAGTAATAGGATATTTTAAGGTCATATCTTCTAAAGAAGGATCTTGAAAAACGGCAAACGGAGGGACACTCTTTTTCTTTCCTACTTTCTTTCTTAAATCTTTAAGCATTGCCATTAGGGCTTCATCTGTACTAGCTCCAGATCCTTTAGCACTGGTTATAATTCCTGTGTTATCACCATCATCATAAACATGATCTTCTGTCATCATAAATGATTTGGGACTTTTAATAAATGATAATCCTTTATCCGTCAATTTTAAGACGCCATACTGTTCTATTTCTTTGGTTAAATATCCTGCCACTAATATTTGTCGAATTAAGGCCATCCAGAATTTACCTTCTTTGTCATTACCAACACCAAAATATGTTCGTTCATCAGTTCTTCTTGATTTTAACAGTGCATTTGATTTTCCAATTAAGGTATTAACAACTTCTTTAGACTTATACTCTTCATTCGTATCTCTAACAATTTCTAGTAAAGTCTTAACTTGATCTTTAGCCTCTATTTTCGTTTTCGGATTTCTTACATTATCATCCATATCTGCTCCATCTCCATTTACTTCATCAAATTCTTCTCCAAAATAATGCAATAAAAATTTACGCCTAGACATAGAGGTTTCTGCATAAGAAACCACTTCTTGTAATAATGCATGTCCAATTTCTTGTTCAGCAATAGGTTTACCAGATAAAAACTTTTCTAATTTTTCAATATCCTTATAAGCATAAAAAGCCAAACAATGACCTTCACCTCCATCTCTACCACCTCTTCCAGTTTCCTGGTAATAACTTTCTAAACTTTTAGGAATATCATGATGAATAACAAAACGAACATCGGGTTTATCGATCCCCATTCCAAAAGCGATAGTGGCTACAACAACATCAATATCTTCCATAATGAACATATCTTGATGTCTGGCTCTAGTTTTGGCATCTAACCCAGCATGATAAGGAACAGCCTTTATATCATTTACCTGCAAGACCTGAGCAATTTCCTCAACTTTTTTTCTACTTAAACAGTAAATAATACCTGATTTACCTTTAAATTTTCTTACAAATCTGATGATATCCTTTTCTACATCTTTAGTTTTTGGCCTTACTTCATAATATAAATTAGGTCTATTAAAAGATGCTTTATAGGTGGTTGCATTTGTTATTTCTAAATTTTTTAAAATATCTTCCTGAACTTTTGGTGTTGCCGTTGCCGTAAGACCAATAATTGGCACATTATCAATACGTTTTATTATGCTTTTTAAATTTCTATATTCAGGTCTAAAATCGTGCCCCCACTCAGAAATACAATGGGCTTCGTCAATGGCTACGAATGATATTTTTTGGGTTTTTAAAAACTCTATATATTCTTCTTTAGTTAAAGATTCCGGTGCTACATATAGTAATTTGGTAATACCATTTTTAATATCTTCTTTAACCCTATTGACATCACCTTTATTTAAAGAAGAATTCAATACATGTGCAATACCTTCATTTGTAGAAATACCTCTAATAGCATCTACCTGATTTTTCATTAAAGCAATTAAAGGGGAAACCACAATAGCTGTACCGTCTTGCACTAATGCAGGCAATTGATAACATAAGGATTTACCACCTCCTGTAGGCATAATTACAAACGTATCTTCTTTATTGACGAGACTTCTAATTACTTGTTCTTGTAAACCTTTGAATTGATCGAACCCAAAATATTTCTTTAAGGCTTCGTGTAAGTTTAAATTTGTCACTATGATTTATTATTTATCTATAATTTTAGATACATTTGCAACTAAAGATACTACTTTATTTTTATTTATTAAATTTTTTAATATTGAATACAAAAAAAGATATTTTAGAAATTGCAAAGCAAACTATCTCTACTGAAAGTAAAGCGATAGCGAATTTAATAAATTTTTTGAATAAAGATTTTGAAAATGCTGTTAAAATTATTTTAAAATCAAAAGGGAGAGTTATAGTAACCGGAATCGGCAAAAGTGCCAATATTGCTTCAAAAATTGTGGCCACCTTAAACTCTACAGGTACTCCATCTATTTTTATGCATGCAGCAGATGCCATTCATGGTGATTTAGGTATTGTACAAAAGGATGATGTTGTTATTTGTATTTCTAAAAGTGGAAATACACCGGAAATTAAGGTCTTGATCCCTCTAATTAAAGATTCTAAAAATAAGATCGTAGCTATTACAGGTAATATTGAATCGTATTTAGCACAACAAGCAGATTTTGTTTTAAATACATATGTTGAGCATGAAGCCTGCCCAAATGGCCTAGCTCCTACTACCAGTACAACAGCTCAATTAGTTTTAGGTGATGCATTGGCTATCTGTTTGTTAGAAATGAAAGATTTTAGCAGTAAAGATTTTGCAAAATATCATCCCGGTGGCACTTTAGGAAAACGATTGTATTTAAGGGTAAATGATTTGATCCAAAAAAATACAATTCCTTCTGTAAAGCCAGAGGATTCTGTTTCAAATGTCATTATTGAAATTTCTGAAAAACGTTTAGGTGCAACTGCAGTTATTGATAATGATACCATTATAGGTATCATAACAGATGGTGATATTAGAAGAATGCTAAAAGACAATCAGAATTTTATGAACTTAACTGCAAAAGATATTATGGGAGGAAATCCTAAAATTATAGATACAGATGCTATGGCCGTTGAAGCGTTAAATATTATGGAGAATAATAATATTACTCAATTACTAGTTAGTGAAAATGGTAATTATAAAGGGGTGATTCATTTACATGATTTATTAAAAGAAGGTATTATTTAGTATGTCTAAAGAACAAAATGAAATGTCTTTTCTTGGCCATCTTGAAATACTAAGATGGACATTGGTTCGCTCTGCAATAGCAGTACTCA
>Ga0209633_10000337_pt1 | contig 55899 bp, 30 predicted proteins | sample Cruoilmetagenom1_FD_187290 | JGI IMG/M metagenome (GOLD analysis project Ga0209633, IMG submission 187290) | Oil polluted marine microbial communities from Coal Oil Point, Santa Barbara, California, USA - Sample 1 (SPAdes) (version 2) | ecosystem: Environmental > Aquatic > Marine > Oil seeps ... | reverse complement strand
TAACTCCGGTATCATACCCAAATAACAATCCTCCTAAAGTTATTGCTATGGTGATAAAATAAATGTTGATTCGCTTGTTTGATCTAGTACTCATGGTTTATTTCGCTTTAATTATTGAATTTCTTTAATGGTTATTGCACAACCGCCTCCTGGTGCTAATTTAACTTTTAAAATGGATTGATATGTTACAACAGTAGTGTCAATTTTATATGCAGTAGGGTTTGATTTCCAATTGGATTTTTCGGTATCTTTATACAGTGTTGCCAAATATTTTTTATGAATATTTAAAAAGTTTAAAGGAATATTTAGGCTTCTTTCAGTCTCATTTGTAATGCTACCAATAAACCAATTTTCTTTATCTTTTTCTTTCCTTGCTATAGTGATATATTCACCTATTTCTCCATTAATTATTTTCGTTTTACTCCAATCTGTAGGAACATTCCTAATGAAATTTAGTCCAGGTTGATTTTTATAATTTTCTGGTAAATCTGCAACCATTTGTAACGGATTATATAAAACCACATACAAAGCCAATTATTTTGCTAAAGTAGATCGCACAAATTGGTCTTTTCTATCTGATTTAAATTTAATATCGAAAATTCCAGGTGTATAATCTATTGGACCAGCTAAACCTCTGGTAAACGGCAATATTGTGGTATGGCTTGGTGGATTTCCACCTCCCCAGGCATTGTATTCCATTCCTTTCACGCCTTCTCTAGTCATCATATTTGGATAGGTTCTTCTAATACCTGTTGCTTTAATTGGTTCATGAGCATCTATGCAAATATGATATTTTGCTGCTAATTGAACTACTTTTCTATAATGATTTACCATATATTGCCCATGATGATATTCTTTAGGTAATAAGCTTGATGCATATCCTGTTTTTACATAATGAACTCCTAATTTATTATAATATTTAAAGGCATTTTCTACTATGCTATCATAATAGCTGACATTGCCAAAAGTTTCATGATGACCAATAAGAGTCACACCTTTCTTCTTCCCATATTGAATAATTTTTTCAATATCAAAATCAGGATAAGGTTGTGTTAAACTAAAGGTTTTGTTACCCCAATTATCCCATCCAATATTCCAACCCTCTACCAACATTCCTTTAATGTTGTTTTTTGAAGCAAAATCTATGTATTTAATTGCATTTTTGGTATTCGCTCCATGTTTTCCTGTACCATAATCCCATGAAGATTTTCCAATATGAATTTCCCACCAAATACCATCATATTTCATAGGTTTAATCCAAAAAGTATCTTCAATTTTATTTGGTTCATTTAAATTTAAAATTAAATTTTTTGAAACTAAATTTTTAGCATTAGCTGCTACTTGAATTGTTCTCCACGGAGTATAACAAAAGGGGTGTTTACTTTTACTGTATTTCCATCTAAAGCTGGTACTAGTTCTGATTGTAATGTGTTGTTACTTTTAACCGCCAAAGTCATCCCAGAATAATTAATCAAATTTGCCTCATGAATACTTACATATAATCCTTCATTAGTTTTAAGAGTTACCGGAGTATTAACTGCATGTAAATTATTGCTATGTCTATCATGACGTTGTTCGTACCCTGCTTTTAAAGCATTTATTTCTGAAACTTTAGATTTCGTATAATGATATTCATAACTATCATAATCTGCAGGAATCCACCACGCAGTAGCATCATTTGTTAAATGAAATTGAGTTTGCTCATCCATAATAACAACCTTATTGAGGTTTGGCTGTTTTGGAAATTCGTATCTGAAACCTAAACCTTCATCATACAATTTAAAAACAATATAAAGTTCTCTTTTAAGATTGCTTGTTTCTTTAAGATGAATTTTTAATTCATTATAATTATTTTCAATGCTGTCATATTCTCCCCAAACTGGCTTCCACGATTTATTAAACGTTTTAAATTCAGTACCAATAATCTTAAAATTAGTTTTCAAAGCAGGGTTCTTTTTTAAAACAAAAGCCATAAGAGAAGTATCTAAAACCATCGTATTTTTATACGAAAGCGTATAAGCTGGTTGATTATTATTCGTTAGAAAAAAAGAGAGATTTAATTCCTTGTTCGGAGATTTTATAATGTTTTTATTGATTTTTGATGTATTACGAGCAATAAGGCTTATTAAAATCAAAATTAAGATTGTTTTTAGTCTCATTTTAATTGGTTTTATTTCTGTGGTAATAATTTAAAATTTGTTTCTATAACATCATCACTACTGGTACCTACAAAAAGTTTAAAATTTCCTGGTTCTGCATTATATTTCATGTCTAGATTGTAAAATGCAAGATCATCAGAAGTTAAATTAAAAGTCACTTTTTTAGACGATCCATGTTTTATCATAATTTTTTTAAATCGCTTTAATTCTTTAACAGGTCTTGTAACACTTCCTACTATATCTTGAATGTATAATTGAACCACTTCTTCACCATTAAATTTTCCAATATTGGTAACTGTTACTTGAACGTTTATGTTTTCATTAAAATTAAATTCCTTTTTATTTAAGGTTAAATTTGAATATTCAAAGGCGGTATAGCTTAACCCAAAACCAAACGGGAAAAGGGGTGTGTTTGGGGCGTCTAAATATCTCGATGTATAAGTTAACTCTGGTGTTAATTCGTTATATGGTCGACCAGTATTTTTAGCATTATAGAAAATTGGAATTTGACCAACATTTCTAGGAAACGTAATAGGTAATTTACCTGATGGATTATATTTTCCATAAATTACATCAGCAATTGCAGCTCCTCCCATAGTTCCTGACCACCAAGTTTCTAAAACAGCATCAGCAACTTTATTTTCATAAGTTAGGGTTAAAGGCCTACCATTCATTAAAATAAGCACAATTGGTTTTCTGGTTTTTTTTATTTCAGCAATAAGTTTTTTTTGAACACCTGGTAAATCTAAATTTGTTCTACATCTGGCTTCTCCTGTCATCCCTTCACTTTCTCCTAAAACCATCACCACAACATCTGATTGTTTTGCTATTTGAATAGCCTCCTTGAAATTTGATTTATCATTACTGTTAATATCACAACCTTTTGCATATTTAATGTTTTTTGAAGCGCCTAATAATGATTTTATACCTTCAAAAACACTTATTGCCTTTCCAATTCTATCACCTTGTGCAGACCACGAGCCTAAAATTTCGCGTTCGTCATTAGCTAATGGACCAATAAGTGCTATTTTTTTATTTTTTGAAAGTGGCAATATTTCATCTTCATTTTTTAATAATACAAATGATTTACGAGCCATATCTTGTGCTGTTTGTAAAAACGATTCCTTATAAATAGTTTCTTTTTCTCTTTTTTCATTACAATATTTATATGGATCTTCAAACAAGCCTAAACGGTACTTCATTTCGAGAATTTTTCGTGCAGCTTCGGCAACTCTATCTTCAGAAACTTTACCTTCTTTAACTAGTGTTTTTAAATTCCTTAAGAAAATACCTCCTTGCATATCCATATCAACACCTGCATTTATAGCTTGTTCACCAGCTTGCTTTTCATTTTCAGAAAAACCATGAGGAATCATTTCATTTATAGAAGTATAATCTGTTACTACAAAGCCTTTAAAATTCCATTCATTTCTTAAAATATCAGTAAGTAAAAATTTATTTCCAGAGCAAGGAACTCCATTTAATTCATTAAAGGCAGTCATAATAGTAGCTGAACCTGCATCAATGGCAGCTTTGTATGGCGGTAAATAGGTGTCTCTTAATTCTCGTTCAGATAGGTCAACCGTGTTATAATCTCTACCTGCAATTGGTGCCCCATAAGCAGCATAATGTTTTGCGCAGGCCAAAACTGTGTTATTCGCAGATAAGTCGTTTCCCTGAAAACCTTTTACACGAGCTTTCGCTATTTGGCTTCCCAAATAAACATCTTCACCAGCTCCTTCAGAAACTCTTCCCCATCTAGGGTCTCGAGTTATATCAACCATTGGAGCAAACGTCCAATGAATTCCAACTGAGGAAGCTTCTTCAGCAGCTACTCTAGCACCCTTTTCTAACATTTTTAAATCCCAAGAAGCCGATTCACCTAAAGAAATTGGGAAAATAGTTTTAAATCCGTGAATAACATCATAACCAAATAACAGCGGTATTCCTAATCGGGTTTCTTCAACAGCTATTCGTTGAAAATTTTTAGATCCTTTGGCTGAATGTACATTAAAAATTCCACCGAGCATTCCCTTCTTAAGATAGGCTACATAATTTTTATCTAAGGTTGGTCCAGTTACGTCCCACCCTGCAGAAAACAAAACGGTTTGCCCAATTTTCTCATCCAAAGTCATTTTTTGTAACAAACTATCTATAAATGTGTTCATTACAACCTCCTTATTTGACGCTGTTTTTTCTTTAGAAGTTTGCTTTGTGCAACTAAATAATGAAAATAAAACTGCCATTAAATAAGTTACTATATATTTTTTGTTGCTCATGTTATTCTTTTTTTATTACAATTCCACAAATTGAAAATAAGTGGAGTTAAGAGGTTAATCAAAGTTGAAAATTGTTTTCTTGTTAATTATCTTAAGAGCTTTAAAATATTGATTTTTTTTATTTGGAAATAGTAATCGTCGACTTCTTAGAAATTCCGTTATTATTAAAGGCTTCAATTTGAAAATAATATGTATCTAACCTATCCATTCCAGTAAAAAAGTAATCGTTTTTTCCATAAACCATAATGTTACCGTAAAGTTTATCGGGCGATTTACCATAGTAAATAACATAACCATCGGCATTATTGTTTTGTTGCCATTTTATCCAGGAACTTCTTCGTTCTCCAAACTCCTTTCTATTTGCACGAAAAACGGTAAATTTTTCAACTTCTTTTGGTTTTTCACTCGAACCCTTCCCAAAAACTCTAAATCCACTTAAAGCAAATTTTCCTGTAGGCATTTTTATATTTTCAATTTTTAAATATCTTGCTTTTTTAGGTTTATTTAACTCAATATAATCATGAGGGACATCGGTCTTATTTTTACTTTTATCAATTAATAATTTCCATTTTTTACCATTGTTAGAACTGTAAATTTTATACTGATGATATTTTCCTTTACTTTTGCCCATAAATGCTGCATCTTGATCAGCATAATTAATTTGAATTGCATTTATAGTAGAAATTTCTCCTAAATCGGTTTGAAACCATTCTCCTTTATTTGCCGTTTTAGCAGACCAATATGATTTTATATCTTCATTAACAGCATTATTAGCTTGATAACCACCTAAAGTGGATGAAACCTGAACAGGTTTATTATAATTTAGCAACATCCACCCTGTAAATAGACCTTTCAAATGGTCAGCGCTTTTTTGAGGTAAGAAAGTTGGATAATCTCCATATGCTGTATTGCAATACATTACATCGTCTTTATCAAATCCTGCAGGCCAAATACCAATTCTACGTTCAAAATTGTTTTTTACACCAATAGCTATAGTTGAAGTATGCCACCAAGCACCAAAGTTATCTTGAAAAGTAGCACCATGACCTGCACCTCTTGCAAAACCACCAGGCTTATAGGAAAATGGATTGGAAGATTGATAATTAAATCCATCTAAAGGTTTGTTACTTACATATACGCCATCAGCGTAGCCACTAAATTCAGTAGCCGGAGCTCCATATTGTAAATAATACTTCCCTCTATACTTGGTCATCCAAGCACCCTCAATAAAAGGTTGTAAAAAAGTATTATCATTATATTCTCCAAATCGTTCCCAACCATGATCTTGTGGTTTCAGACTAACTAAAGGTTTTACATATCCTTCGGATTGTAATGTTTTTGTATTTATTTCAGTTCCCAGAATTGGGTACACATTACTTGAACCCCAATACAAGAAAAGTTTATCTAACTCTTTATCATATAAAAAACCAGGATCCCAAGCACCAACTTTAAAATGATCAACCGCTTTAACCCATTCATTTTTAGTTGGGTCTTTACTTTTCCAAAGTGGAAAAGTAGCATCTTGAGAGGAACCAATTAGATACATTTCATCTTTCATAACAAATACTGCAGGAGCAGTTATATCTTTTACAACATTTTTACTTGGAGCAAAAAATCTTGAAATAAAATTCCAATGGTACATATCATCACTCCACCAATATCCTCCTTGATTTGTGGAAAACAGAAAATATTTTTGATGAAAATTTACAATGACAGGATCCGCAGTTGTACGGTGTTTCCCTTGCTTTGCATAAGATGGAAGCGGAGTGTAACCATAATCAATATTAATTGGGTTGCAATATGTTTTTTGTTGGGCATTTAAGCTTATGAAATTCATTGCAATTAATAATGCAATTAAAGCAATTTTGTTAATCTTTTCCTTAAATATCATTTTAAATTATTTAATTAATTGTAAAAATGTTAAAATTTTCATCTTTTAAAAATTAAAAAACAAATACGGTTTTATTTAACCAGCTTAAAAGTTGACTTTAAGTTTGTGTTTGAATTGGTTCCTGCAAATACTTCGAAATCTCCTGACTCTGCAACGAAATTTAAATCATTATTATAGAATTTTAAATCTTTAATACTTAAAGTAAATGTTACCGTTTTAGTTTCTCCTTTTTTTAAATATATTTTTTTAAACCCTTTTAATTCTTTAACTGGTCTTGTAACTGACCCTTCCAAATCACGAGTATAAAGCTGTACAACTTCTTTACCAGCGTATTTTCCTGTATTAGTAATCTCTACAGAAACATCAATGGAATTATTCGTTGTCATTGTAGCATTACTCAAGTGCAAATTATTATATTTAAAAGTGGTGTAACTTAAACCATAACCAAATGGAAACAGGGGTTCGTTTCTTTCATCGATATAGTTCGATCGAAATTTTTCGAATTTCCCTTCTGTGTTCAAAAGAGGTCTTCCAGTATTTTTATGGTTGTAATAAATTGGAATCTGCCCTACGCTTCTTGGAAAAGTAGCTGTTAATTTACCAGAAGGATTTACAGCTCCAAATAAGACATCTGAAATGGCTAAACCGGCTTCACTTCCTGGAAACCAAACGTTAAGTATTGCTGGAATCGTTTTATTTTCTTCAACTAACACCAAAGGTCGACCAGTAAACAAAACTAAAACAACAGGTTTTCCAGTATTATTTAATGCTTTAAGCAAATCTTTTTGGGCTTGAGGAATTGAAATATTTGTTCTACTGCTACTTTCTCCACTCATTTCAGCTGATTCACCTAATGCAGCAACTATAACATCTGCTTTTGAAGCAATTTTTACAGCTTCAGCAATTATTTCTTTTGGATTTCTTTTATCTCTTGGAATTTCTTTTCCAAACATGGTAGCCTTTTTTTGAAAATCAGCATCATAATCTAGGTTGCTTCCTTTAGCATATAATATTTCTGCTTTCTCTCCAACTACTTTTTTTAATCCATCTAAAAAAGAAATTGATTTAGATTGGTTTGTAGCAACACTCCAAGTACCAGCCATATTTACACTAGTATTTGCTAATGGCCCAATGAGCGCTATTTTACCTGATTTTTTTAAAGGGAGTAATTGATGTTTATTTTTTAACAAAACCATAGATTCCGTAGCAACTTTCCTTGCAAAATTTCTATGTTCAACTGTAAAAATTTCAGCTTTAGCTCTATTTTCATCACAATATTTATAAGGATCTTGAAATAACCCTAATTCATATTTAGCCCTTAGAATTCTTTTCACAGCAGAGTTAAGTTCTTTAATGAAAATTTTATTTTCATTTAATGATTTTTTTAAAGTAGTTAAAAATCCTTCTCCAACCATATCCATATCAACACCTGCATTAAGAGCTAAAGCTGAAACTTTTTGTAAGTCGCCTAAACCGTGTGCACTAAGTTCATTAATCCCAGTATAATCTGTAACCACAAAACCTTTAAAACCCCATTGATTTCTTAATAAATCAGTTAATAACCATTTATTTGCTGTTGCAGGGATACCATTAATATCATTAAATGAAGCCATTACTGAACCTGCACCCGCATCAAGTGCTGCTTTATAAGGAGATAAATATTCATTATACATACGAATTTTACTCATATCAACAGTATTATAATCTCTTCCTGCTTCTGCAGCACCATACAAAGCAAAGTGTTTAACACAGGCCATAATGGTATTGTTTTGTGTTAAATATTTTCCTTGATACCCCTTTACCATTGCTTTTGCAACTTCACTTCCTAAATAAGCATCTTCTCCAGACCCTTCTGCAACTCTTCCCCATCTTGGGTCTCTAGCAATATCAACCATAGGAGAAAAGGTCCAATTTAAACCATCAGCACTGGCTTCAATTGCCGCTATTCTGGCAGTTTTTTCTATCATTTGAATATCCCAGGAACATGATAGTCCAAGTGGAATTGGAAAAGTTGTTTCATACCCATGAATTACATCCATCCCAAAAAGTAGAGGTATTTTTAAACGGCTTTTTTCAACGGCTATTTTTTGGACTTGTCTTATTTTTACTTCTGATTTTATACTAAACAATCCTCCTACTTTACCTTCTTCTATTTTCTTTGCAATATCTGAGTTTTTAGCTTGACCTGTTATTATTTCTCCTGCACTTGGTAAATTAAGTTGACCTATTTTTTCATCTAAAGTCATTAAATTTAAAATAGAATCAACTTTTGCTGAATATTTTGAAGTATTATTTGTTTTTAAGGATTCACTATTAGTGCAACTGATAATAAAAAATGCAGCAAGGATTATAATTATTATTTGGTTTTTGTTTATCATTTTAGATTCATTTTTTGTTTAAAATAACAATTGAAACAATTTGTATTTTATGTGCTAATTATTGAATATTAATAGGTGAATCCAAGAGTGCTTAACCCTTGTTGAACATCTTCGTTTTGCATAAAAAGATTCCACATGAATTGAGTTCTATAATTTTCAATCATAATTATAATTGGACCTTGGTCAATTCCTAAATAGGCATCTGCCACCCAAAAATTATACTGAGGGCTAAAGGCATCATAAAACCCTGCTGGGCCTAATAGTTTATCTTTATGGTCATAAAAATAATGAAGAGCCTTTAAAGATTTAGTAGGTGTATAAGGTATTGAACTTATAGCAGCTGTAGGAGAAATAACACCTAAATCATTTCCTGGCTTGTGTGCTGCATAACCTATAGATCCATCCGAATTTCTGGAATAGCTAGCTGTTAATCCCCAACAATCTTCACTATAATCTTTATATTTCAATGGGTTTTCAACGCAATACTTATAATCTATAAGTACCTGATTGGTATTTACATTCCAATAATTTACATAGTCATCAGAAAGCCCATGTGGATTTAACCCCAAGTAGGAATAATGTGCCCAAAAAAGTGGCCCACCGTATTCTTGAGATCCATTATGTTTAACTAATAAAGGATACCCATATTTTATATTTGTTGATTTAATACCTCCATTTGAAGCCCATCCATTCGTATAAACTTGTTTGCTTATCCCAAAATCAGGTGAAGATGCTGCCATGATATAGGTAATTAACACCTCATTATAACCTGTTAATTTAAAATTTTTACTGAAATTATATTTAGGACTCCAATGCCAATACAGCACATTTTGATTTTGAGTGTACCAAGTCCACTCAACACCCTTCCATAATAAATCTGCTTTATTTGCTAATGCTTTTTCTTCTGTTGTTCCGTTTTTAAAATATTCCTTTATACAAATAAGTCCTTGTGATAAATAGGCAGTTTCTACCAAATCGCCACCATCATCATCCAAACTAAAAGGAATTACTTTTCCATCAGATCCATTAATCCAATGAGACCAAGCACCATGAAAACGATCGGCATTTTGTAAAAAATTAAGAATCTTACTAAGTCTTGTATATCCCTCTTGTCTGGTAATAAAACCTCTTTCTATCCCAACCAAAATACTCATTACGCCAAAACCAGTAGCTCCTGTAGCAACAGTATGAGCTCCTAAGGAAGTATTTGTAGGATGATATCGTTCTCTTGCACAACCTGAATTGCTTTCTGCATAGTCCCAAAAATATTTAAAGGTCTCTTTTTGAGTAAGATCTAACAAATCATTATCACTGATAGTTGTAGGCTGATTTGGATTTAAATCATTAGGGAAATCTATTGGTGTATAGGTATAATTATCCTTTGAACAAGAAAAAATACTTAAACCAATACAAATAAAAAATATCCTAATTAATTTCATTGTTTTATTTTTTTAAATAGGGACTATTAAATCCAAGTTTTTTCAAACCTTCTTGTACCTCTTTATTTTCCATGAATAAATTCCATAATAAACCTGTACGATAATTTTCAATCATTACAGGTATTGGACCTTGATCAATGGCTAAGTATCTTGGTAATAACCATTTCTTTTCCATACTAAATGCATCATAAGGCCCATATTTGCCAACTAAACTATCTGCGTCTTTATATAAATATTTTAACATTTGCATACTTTCTTTAGGAGTATATGGAAATGATGATAAAGCAGCAGTAGGAGAAATTACACTTAAATCATCATCTGGTCTATGGCTACTATAACCATTTATTGAATAGCTAGATGTTAATCCCCATAAATTTTTACCATATCCTTTATAATTTTTTGGATTAGCCACACAATATTTATAGTTTATTATAGCCTGATTTTGAACTAACTTCCAATAATTTGCATATTGATCTGTTAACCCTTTTGGACTTAAACCCAAATAAGAATAGTGTGCCCAAAATAAAGGTCCAATAGGTGAATCATTAGTATCATAATAGTTCAAAATTAATTTTTCTCCATAATATGATTTTGAGGATACAATTGCACCACTTTTAGCCCACCCCTTTTCGTAAACTTCTTTACTAATTGGGTATGTAGGTGATGAAGTCGCTAAAACATACATAATTAAAGCTTCATTATAACCTCTAACAGGAAAATTCATATCCCAACCGTAATTAGGTGACCAATGCCAATATAATACCTTTTCTCCTCCTTTAGTGTACCAGTTCCATTCAACGCCTTCCCAAAGTTTTTGAATTTTATTTCGTAAGGCATTTTCTCTAGAATTATCTTTATTAAAATATTGTTTAACCGATAACAATCCTTGCATTAAAAAAGCTGTTTCTACCAAATCTCCACCGTCATCCTTTTTGCTAAAAGCTAAAGTTTTACCTGTTTCACCTACCATCCAATGAGGCCAAGCTCCGTGGTATCGGTCTGCATTATCTAAAAAATTGATGATTTTTTCAAATCTTTTTAACGCCTGTTCTCTAGTTATAAATTTTCTTTCAACACCCACTAAAATTGCCATGAATCCAAACCCACTGCCTCCTGTAGTAACCGTGTTTTTTGGAGAAGTTGGATAAATATTATCCATATGAATACGTTCACGTGCCATACCAGAATTCGGTTCAGCACCTTCCCAAAAATAATTAAAAGTTTGCTTTTGAACTAAAGTTAAAAGTTCTTCATTAGTCTGTTTTTGGTTCTTTTTATTTAATACTGGTTTATGTTGTTGTGAACAACCAATTACACCAAAAAATATAATAAGTAAAAAAAAAGCTATTGGAATTTTAGAAAAATTCATAGGTAACGTACTATTTTAATATTTTTAGCTGCATTCCATTAAGAATGCAACTAAAAATATACTAATTCAAAGAAAAATTTAAAACACAAATTTGTATGCCAAAAAACATTGCTATTTTAAAACATAATAATCTATTAATTACCGTTCATTACGGTTTGGATTTCAGTTTGTGAAAGCGCTTTATTATATAAACGCAAGTCATCTAAATAACTATTATCTGATAAATGACCCCATTCAGTAAATCTTTGAGCTCCAGACATAATTGAAAGTAAATCACATCCAGTCCAATCTACTCCTGAAATAGACGCTTGTGCAACCAATTGGCCATCTATATAAACGCTTGCATCTGTACCTGAAATAGTAAATGCTAAATGTATCCAATTACCTGTCGTTGGATCTACATCTGCAGCTGCTCCGCCATCAACCCAAGTATCAGCAGTACCATCACCTACATTTAATTTAAATCTTTGTAAACCACTACCGTTATCTTCTCGGAAAAACCTAAAACCATTAGTTCTTAAATTTTGAACGCCAGGATATCCAGCATTATTTACGTCTTCAGGTCCCATTACTAAAATACCTGCTCTATCTGGGGTATTATTTAATTTATACCACATAGTTGCACTAAATTCAGTTGTTGTTAATCCATCTGTTGGGTAGGTTAAATAAGAACCTGTAGCACCTGCATAAGCATCACTACCTATAACACTTTCTCCAGCAAAACCAGGAGTTCCAACTACGGTTGCATCTGTTTTACTAATTAACTCTTTATCATTTCCATCAAATGGCATATAAAACATTTCCCCGTCATATTTAGGCATATATCCAAAAGTAGCTCCTGCTAATAGAGATTGTATTTCTTCAGGAGTAAGTGCATGGTCAAAAAATCTTAATTCATCCATAGAACTATTGTCTGACAAATGATTCCAGTAACTAAACGTTGGACCTCCTGCACATATATCCATTTCAGAAACCCCAGTCCAATCAATTGGGGCTACTAAACTAGCAGTGTTAACTTCAATACCATTAAAATATATCTTACTTTCTGTATCTGAAATTGTAAATGTAACATGAACCCATTCACCAGCGGCAACATCAATTACGCCACCATCATTCCAGCTTTCATCTGTTCCTGTTCCAACATTTAATTTAATTCTTTGACTTGCTCCATCACCCTCTCTAAATAACCTAAATCCTTGGGTACGGTTTTCATCAGCACCAGCAACTATTATTCCTGCTCTATCAGGATTAGTATCCACTTTATACCAGAATGCTCCACTAAATTGGTTGCTCATTAATCCATCGGTTGGATACGTTAAATACGAATCTGTAGCTCCTAAATAAGCACCATCACCATCTTTAGAATTTCCAGTAATTGTTGGAGTTCCAACTTCACCAGCTGCCATGCCACCACCAACTAGATTAATAAATGCATTATCAAATGGCATATAAAATGTTTCACCTGGGAATGCAGATATATAAGGGTTAAATGAATTTATTATAATTTGAATGTCGCTTTGGGTTAAAGCTTTATCAAATACTCGTAATTCATCTATATCACTATAATCCGATTTATGATCCCAATAACTAAAGGTTGGACCACTTGCTCCAATAACCATTTCTGAAACTCCAGTCCAATCGATTGGAGAAGCTAAATCTGCGGTGTTAACTTTTATACCATTAAAATAAATAGTACTTTGAGTTTGAGAAATTGTAACTGCAACATTTACCCAATCACCAGTAGTAGCATCAATTACTCCACCATCATTCCAACTTTCTCCATCACCTGTACCAACATTTAATTTTATTCTTTGTTCAGTACTGCTTCCTTCTCTAAATAATCTAAACCCTTGAGTACGATTTTCATCTGCACCAGCCACTAATATTCCTGCTCTATCTGGTGTTGCATCTACTTTATACCAAAATACCGCACTGAATTCAGCTCCCATTAAACCATCGGTTGGATAAGTAATATATGAGTCCTCGGCACCCTTATAAGCATTTAAACCTGCGTAGCTTGTTCCAGCAAATCCTGGATCTCCTACTTTTGCAGCAAAATCGTATTTAAGTAAATTCATATAATCACCATCAAATGGCATATACAATTTTTCACCATCAAACATTTGAGTATACCCAGGCTCTTTTGTGAATTTAACTTCCAAGGTTGTAGTTTTACCGTCGTTATCTGTTGCAATTACCGATAATATATGATCTCCATTTCTTAAACTATCATATGTGAACTTTTCTAATGCTCGTCTATAATCAATAAAATCATTATAGTTTTTAATTTCTGTTCCGTCAAGTAAGACAGAAATTTTAGAAATTTCAATATCATCGGTTACTTCAAAGTCAATATCGATTGGTGAAACTTCTTCAAATAATTTAATTACAGCTCCCTCAGCTGGATAATTTACTTTTATCATTGGAGCAGTTACATCTGCACCTGGAGCAACAAAAGTGATATCGTCAATTCCATTATTACAGGATATTGCTAAAAACGTAGCCAATATTCCTAATAGTATCTTTGTGAATTTTTTCATTTTTTTCAATTTAGAATTAAATTATATTAATTATTTCCTAAAACAGGTAATTTATCAACTTGAGCTTGAGGATAAGGAAGATACTTTTTATCTTCTGTAAAGGTTCTTCCACCATAACTTAATTCATTAAAATTACCTAAACGTACCATATCGTAAAAACGAGTACCCCATTCCATACCTAATTCAGCAAATTTTTCATCCATTACTTGAGCATTAGTCACGCCAGATGATAACGGTGCTAATCCTGCTCTTGATCTTACTTCGTTTACTGCTTGATCTGCTGACATTCCTGAACCTGAAGCACCTTGTGTAAGTGCTTCTGCATGCATTAGTAAAATTTCAGCATATCTAATACAAATAAAATTTTTGTTAGTTCCATAATCCGTTCTACCTGGAGTTAACTGATTGGATGGTAAATAATGTTTTCCGCTAACAAACATTTCACGAGCAAAATCATTAATAACATCCCCATCTCTAGTAGTATTTGAAATCCAAGTAGGTAATGTAGCATAATTTGGATCCGATTTTAATTCTGTAATTCCTCTATCTGTAAACAGAACACTTGTTTCTAAACGAGTAGTTTCTCCTCTATCCAACATAAATTTAATGTATTTTAAACTTGGCTCATAAAATCCCCATCCACCATTTGCACCCGCAATACTTGGTGTCCATCCGTCTGGACCAAAAAAGGCAAATAAGTAGCTTTTATTAGTTCCTGCTCCTTGTCCAAAATCTGAATATTGTAATTCTAATAAATTTTCATCATCCAATTTGCCTGGGATTTTAAATAAATTATAATAATCTGGATCTAACATAAATTTTCCAGAACTTATTATTTGTGACGTTGCATCTGCAACACCTTGATAATTTTTTAATTCGAGATTAGCTAATGCTTTAATAGCAAGTGCTGTGTATTTTGTAACCCCTCCTGGAACGTCAATACGCTCATTAGGTCTCATATCGGGTAAATTTGGTATAGCTTCATCCATTTGGTCTGAAATATGTTGCATTACTTCATCCTTAGTAGAAGGAGAGGCAATTAATAGGTCTGAAGGATCAGAACTAGTTGTAATAAAAACATCTCCCCAAACACGAGACAATTGAAACAATAAATAAGCTCGCATTGTTTTTGCTTCAGCTATATATTGATTTGCTTTTGTAACATCTCCGCCGTTATCTTTGTATAATTCAATTTGTTCCATGGTTGAGTGCATGGTTAAAATATCCGCATACAAATTTTGCCAAACCGAATTATACATCCAATAATCTTTATTATAATTAAATTTATCGGTCTCAGCATAATCTTGCTGATCACCTAATCCACCAGAATTTACATCATCTCCCCTAACAGAAATTAGAGGAAAATCTTCCCAACCACGAGCATAAAATTCAGTATATGCACCCATTAAAGGTAAAACCATATCTGACGTTTGTGAATAATCTGTATCACCAGTGAAAGATCTGTTTTCCGCTAACTCGTCCAATTTATTGTTACAAGATACCCCAACAAGTAAAATTGTAAAAATTGTGGTTAGCTTTTTAAAATAATTAATGTATTTCATAATTATGTTTTTTTAACATTTAAATTTTAATATTAATACCTAAGGTATAAACTGCAGGTATAGGATACATTTGAGTATCTATTCCATTAGCTACTTCTGGATTAAATCCATTATATTTAAAGAATGTGAATGGATTTTCTGCCGTTAAGGAAATTCTTATATCAGGCAAGTTAGTATCAAACCATTGTTTTCCTTTTTTGATATTGTACGCTACTTGAATATTTTTAATTCTAAAAAATGAACCATCTTCTACAAAATAGTTACTCATTTTTTGGTTCCATCCTTTTCTTAAACCTGCGGAAGAAGGATAGGAATTTGAAGTGCCTTCTCCATGCCATCTATTAATTGCAAGGTCCGCATCTAAATTACCATCTGATGTCCAAATTAATTCTCCACGTTTACGATTCAAAATTTTATTCCCCGATTGTCCCATCATACTAGTTGAAAATTCAAAATCCTTATAGGTAATACCAAAATTAAATCCATAAGTAAAGGAAGGTAAGAAAGATCCCAAAATTACTCGGTCATTTTCATCAATTAAACCGTCGTTATTTTGGTCTTTATAAATTAAATCACCAGGTTCTAAACCATTAGCAACGGCTACTGGATCGGCTTGAATTTGTTGGTCGTTTTGGTAAACTCCAATAACTTCGCGGCCATAAAAAGCTAACAATGATTCCCCTACATAAGATCGTTGTCTAAATTCAGCAGAACCACCATCTAAATAAGGTTGACCATATAAATCTGTAACTTTATTATCAAGAGTTGAAAGGTTTCCTCCAAAAGAATAGCTTAAATCATCAGAAATTTTGTTATTCCAATTCAAAGCAAGTTCAAAACCTGAGTTTCTAATGGATCCTACCGCTTTGTTAACCCCACCTCCAATTAATGGAAAGCTAACAGGAATAACAGCATTTTTGGTGTCTCTAATAAAATAGTCTGCGTCAATTGACAATCTATTATCAAAAAAACGAGAAGTCAGTCCTACGTTTGTTTCTTCCGTAAGTTCCCATTTAAGCGATGAAAACGTACTTGAAGCAATTGTTCCTGATACCAATACATCATTTATAGCTGTATCAACAACACTTGTTGTATTAGCACCATCACTTGCAGGAACATTACTATTACCTAATTGTCCCCAACTTGCACGTAATTTCAAATAATTAACCACTTTATTATTTTTCATAAAATCTTCACTGGTTACTACCCAACCAATACCAACTGTAGGAAAATACCCCCATTTTTCTTGGTATTTTGAAGTTCCATCAGCTCTCATTGTTCCATAGAACAAGTATTTACCGTTGTAGTTATATGCTAATCTACCAAAGTAAGAAAATCCATATTGTCTACTTCCATCATCATCTACACTATCGGTATTAATTGTTCCTGCCTGATGAATATACCAAGATTGTTCATGTTTAATAGAAGCAATGTCCTCTCCTCTGGCTGTTAACATATTCCAAGAATCATCTCTAAATGAGGTACCCGCCATAACAGTTACATTATGTTTACCGAATTTATTTGTATAGGTTAACACGTTGTCCCATATCTGATTAGAAAATGTTTCATCTCTTTTGGTAACTGAAGAAATAGGCCGTTGAAAACCATCTGTCAAATAATATGGCAACTCAACATTTCTGTTATTAATTGATGAAAAACTATGACTGTAAGTTGTTTTAAAAGAAAATTTTTCAGGAATTAAATCAATTTTCATATAAAAATTAGCCAAAACTTTTCTAATTTTTGATCTATTATTATTAAAATTCATTCCTGGAAAAGGGTTTTGACCACCTCGATATCCAATGCTTTGCGCACTTGCAAAATTAATTGGCCAAGCAGCTGTATTTGCATCATCATAAACCGGCATAATTGGAACTGCAAAATAAGCATCATTCCAAGCACTTGAAGCTTCATTATATTTTGTAGCATTACTTAATATCATATTACCACCAATAGTAAGCCAATCTGTAGCTTTCAAATCAACTTTAGAACGTAAATTAAATCTTTCATATTGATTCTTCATATCTAAAATTCCTTCTTGTGTGAAGTAATTTACACCTAAGGAATAAGAAGCATTTTCGGTACCACCTGAAACACCTATATTATGATTTTGAATGGTTGCTGGGCGAAGAATTTCTTTATACCAATCTGTATTTACATTTGGTACATTAGGATTAATTCTACTTCTTCCAAATCGTTGCATTGCATTAGCAATAAAACTAATATCCGCAGCAGAACCAGATTCTAAAGCCATAGTAGTAAATTGTTCAGCATTTGCCATTTTTAACACATTTTGAGCTACTTGAACTCCTGTATAACCATCATAAGAAATTTCAGTTTTTTGATTAAATGCCCCTGATTTGGTTTGAATTAAAACAACTCCGTTTGCTGCTTTTACCCCATAAATGGCAGCGGCTGATGCATCTTTCAATACTGAAATAGAGGTAATGTCAGACGTGTTTAAAAAGTCTATATTATCGAAAAACATTCCATCTACCACATATAATGGAGACGTACTTCCACTACCAGGGTATGAACCTACTCCTCGAACACGAATTGTTGGGCTATTTCCTGGTTCACCACTACTTACCACTTGTAACCCTGCTACTTTACCCTGTAAAGCTTGCATTGCAGAACCCGTAGGCGTTTTTGAGATTTCTTCAGACTTAATAGTAGTTATAGAGGAAGTTAAATCCTTAACATTCATTTTACCATAACCAATCACTACAACTTCATCAAGCTGTTCGTTCGATTGATCTAAAACAACGTTAATTACGTTGTTTAACCCTACCGTAATTTCTTTAGTTTGGAAACCAACATAACTAAATACTAAAACGTCATTTTGAGCAGTTTTAATAGAATAAATTCCATCAAAATCTGTAGTAACCCCATTTGTTGTGTTTTTAATTAAAACATTTACCGCAGGAATTGGTTCTCCATTAGATGAAGTAACTTTACCAGTTATAGTTCTTTCTTGTGCGAAAATTAAGAAAGGTAATAACAAAAAGGCGTAAATTATTTTTGTTTTCATAAAATTAAATTAATGTTAAATTTTCATTAAAGATAATTCTAATGAAGCTGGTCAAAAAAAAATTGAATACGTTTTAGTTACGCCATTCTTAAAATAATGTTAAATAATGGGCATTGACGTAGGCATATAGTTAAGTTTTTTAATTAAAACATAGGATTGCCTGTTAAATTGACGTAGTGTTGACGTATTATTTTAGAAAGATACATGGAGTGAATTAATTAAATTTTTGAAGAAATCCTCTTAAACTGTCGTTCTTCTCTAAATTTAATTTTCTTTTTAATCGATATCGTTGTGTTTCAATACCTCGTATAGAAATGTTTAAAAGCGGTACAATTTCTTTAGTACTTAAGTTCATTTTTAAATAAGCGCATATCCTTAAATCCCGCTGAGTTAAATTAGGGTAATTGGCTTTTAGTTTATTAAAATATTCTTCATGAACCTGATTAAAGTTGTGTTCAAAAATTTTCCACTCATCTTCATGTTTTACAGAGCGGTCAATTTGTTTTATAATCTTTTTAAAAGAATATTGGTTTGAAAAATTTTCCTGCTGGTCAATTAATTCATTCTTTAATTTTAATAGCGTTTCGTTTTTGTTAGCTAATGCCATTGCTGTATTCGCTAATTCCTTTCTTTTTAACTGTAGTTCGTTTTTAAGTGTTTCATTTTTTATCTTAATGATTTCTTGTTCCGATTTTTTATTTTGCTCATCCAACATTTGTTTTTGAGTATTTTGAAACTCTTTCTTTAATATATTTTGTTGTTTTATGGTTTTCCTTTTATTTATAACATATAACAATGAAGTAAATAATATAATTAAAAAAGTATACAACAAAAAACCAATATTTGACTTATACCAAGGAGATGATACTGTAAATTGAATTGGCAAAATAGCGGACTTTTTGTTGTTAAAATCTACTGTTCTAATACCTAATTTATAATTGCCATCAGAAAGGTTAGAAAACTCTAATAAACCATTTTTAAACTTAATCCAGTTTTCATTAATATATGGATTAGACAATTTATATTCAAAATTATGTGTTTTAAACATCGAAGAAGATACTTCAATTTTTAGATCATTCTTTCTAAAAGGAAGCGTAATATTTTTTGTGTCTAAATCTAATTCTTCTCCATTTAATTCAAGTTTAACCAAATTTGGCTTTTGTAACACCTCTTTTTTTGTGATATTTTTGGTATTAATAACCATAAACCCATCATACAAACTAAGAGCATAGGTTGAATCGCTTATTTTTGATACATTCTCATTTCCACTTATAAGTCTTTTGCTAAAATATTCTACTGGTATAGAAATAGATTCGTTCCCTTCCAAAATTGGAGTATATGTAATTGCATTTCCTATTTTAAAGAAAAGTTCATTTATTTTATCTTCTGAAATAATATAACTATTATTTGAAAACTTATTACTTAAAAGGGTGTAGGGCACAATGCTGTCAAGCAACGGTTCATATTTTTGCCATCCCTTAATAGTGTGAAAAGCAATCGTATTTTTTATTTTATGGATGCGTACAAAATAATCTGACCAAAGTCCTTTTTTATTATAATTAGTGACTTGCACAATACTATCATAATCACGATTAAACTTAATTTTGAAAAGACCTTTGTTAGCAAAACCGATCCAAGCCGTATGTTCATCTTCAAATTCTAAAAAACGTATAGGACTTGATATTTTCCCAAGGTGTTTTGATACCCAGATACCTTTTTCTTTTTTATAACGCACAAGACCTGTATAAGTACCTTCCATATACATATTAGCATGTTCAGGTACTTTTTTAATAACCCAGCCACCAGTAAAATTACTAAGAGTTTTTAGTTGCTTATTTTCAATAATATATGTCCCATTATTATGACCACAAAACAATTTACCATCAATTTCTTTTAAATACCAAACTTGACCTTGAGATCCCTCTATAAACTCAACTTTATGTTTTTTATTTATAAAATATAAACCCGTGTTACTTCCTAAATAAATAGTATTTTTATAGTTAATAACATCATAAACTGCTCCTAATTTTCCAGATTTATCATTGTAAAAAAAGTTGGGTGTGTTTAAATCAACAAATGCAATGCCGTTATCTAAACTCAGCCATAGTTCATTTGTATTAGATAAACACTGCCCTAAAATAGTATTATTTAATAATCCTGTTTCTTTATTAATATTAAATAAAACTTTACCCGATTTAGTAGTTATATAGATTCCATTTTTGATAGTTCCATAAATCAAGTTTCCTGAAAGCAGTTGTGAAAATCTGTTTAATTGAAATTTTTTAATCAGATTATTTATTTCTGTGTTTAAAGCAATTAAATGATTGTTTTTAAGAATATAAATACCATTTAAGGCGGTATTAATATAAAGTTGGTTATTTTTCTGATAAATATTAACTATTTTAAAATTCGATAATATAGAAGAATTAAAATACGGTTTAAGCTGTTTGTTTTCATAGCTGAAAATTCCACCTCCTAATGTAGAAATCAATAATTTATTTTTAACAACATCGCAAGACATAATGGTTGACCCTGTTTCAAATCGAGAAATTTTACCGTTTTCATAAATATAAATATCTAAAAAAGATCTAAATACAATGGCATTTTTATACCTTATTATTTGCCAGTAAGCTTCATTTCTATGAATGTTTTTTATACTTAACTCTTCTATTAAAGAATGATATTTTAATGCACCTTTAGTATTTCTTTTAAAATAACCAAATTCTTCATAAGAGCCAACATAAATTCTTTCTTTATCAACAAAAACTGTTCTAACTACCGTTTCATTAGGCATTTTCCATAAATTCCAATGAACTCCGTCAAACTCTAAAAGACCACTATTATTGGCTACATAAATTCTACCGTCTTCAGATTTTTTAATATCCCAATTTTGATTGCTCGATTTGTAATCAGTAGTACTGAAATTTTTAAGATAATGTGAAAATTGAGCACTAATTATTTGAATATTGAAGAATATTGCTATTAAAAAAAATATTTTTTTAAACTTTGGTGACATCAATTTTAACTCCTGTTTTTTTTTAATAAACAAATTTAGGTAAATATTTCAGAAACAGATTCAATGTTTCATATCAAAAACTATAAATCCCTATCAGGAAATTACTCGTATAGATAACTATTACAATTTTATTTATTGGAGGAATTATTATTAATTATTTCAAACTAGTTCCGTATAGATAGTTAAATATACATTAATTAAAGCATTTAAAATTAAATTTTACTTCTCTTAAATAGAAGGATTATATTTTCTTTAAACATTAAATTTAATTTTAAATTTACGTTAACCTATTATAACAACCTTACTTTTGTGCAAAACAAAAATTCTTTTTTATGAGAAACTTATATATGACTTTCGTTATTACATTATTTTTATTTTCCTGTAACAAAAATAAGAATTTCAAACCATCTCAACAACCAATTGCACAGGTAGTAACCAGCAATAATCAGTTAAATAAATTACCTGTTTATGATCATATTGTAATTGTTATTGAAGAAAATAAAGGGTATAATGATATTGTAAATAATAGTGATGCGCCATATATTAATAATATATTAAAAAAGGAGGGAGCTAGTTTTACAAAAATGTATGCAGAGGAACATTATAGTGAAGGCAATTACTTTTGGCTTTTTTCAGGAAGTAATCAAAATGTTGGATTTCTAGACAAAATCCCTAACTATAAAACTCCAAATTACCCCTTTAAAAAGCCGAATTTAGGTTCAGAACTTTTAGATAAAAAACTGTCTTTTAAGGGTTTTTCAGAAGGTTTACCTAAAATAGGAGACACTATTTATGGAAAATTTGAATTAATTGGAAAGGATTCTGTAAAAGTATATGCCAGAAAACATGTTCCTTGGATTAGTTTTTCAAATGTACCTAATGGAGATACTTATGATACTTCTTCTAATCTTAGATTTATTGATTTTCCTAAAGATACCTCAAAATTTAAAAATTTACCAACCGTAAGTATTATAGTTCCTAATCAACAGAATGATATGCATAATGGCCCTTTTAAAGAAAGTATATTAAAGGGAGATAATTGGCTTAAAACAAATATAGATTCTTATTATCAATGGGCTAAAACTAATAACAGTTTATTAATAGTAACCTTTGATGAAAATAGTGATATTTCAAATTATTTAGGGTTAACAAATCCAATGGTTAGTCCAGATGCTATAACAAATTCTGGAATTGCTAAAGAATTGTATAGAGATATTGAAAATAGAATATTTACTGTTTTTGCCGGAGCACATATAAAAACAGGTGATTATGAAGAAAAAGCAGGAATTACACATGTAAATATTTTGAGAACTATTGAAAATATGTACGGATTACCGAATGCGGGAAAACAACAACCAAATGCAGTTGGAAAAGGAATAACTAACAATTATATTATTACTGATGTCTTTAAAACGAACAAAAATTAATGAAAAAACTAATTATTCTTTTATTACTTCTGGTTAGTTGTAATACCAACAAAAAAGCAAAAGGTGTTTGGATAATTTCTGCACCTTCAGGTAGTCAATTTACAAAAATTAATACTTTAGGAAAAACCGTATTACCAAATGGAAGAATTATAACACCAACAGGTAAAAGCATAAGAACTGCACCGCATCCTTATGGATTAACTTTAAGTCCAGATGGACAAACTGTTGTAACAGCAAATTCAGGAACAAATCCGCTTTCAATAACTATTGTTCGAAAAATAATATCTGAACATCCTGAAATTCAACAAATACCACCAGGTTCAACAACGGATAAAGGAGTACTAGCCTCAGTTTTTATGGGTTTAGCAATTTCACCAGATAATAAAACGGTATATGTAGCTGGTGGTCAGGAAAATAAAATTTATATTTTTGATTTAAATACAGGCAATTCTAAAGGAAGTATTGATTGCTCATTTGTTTCTAAAGATAAAAATTATTCTGATGGATATATTGGTGATTTAAGACTTACCAAAGATGGAAAAACAATTTATGCAGTTGATCAAATAGGATTTAGGGTTGCAGTTTTAGATACTGAAAGTGAATCCTTAAAGTTTTCTATACCAGTTGGAAGATATCCGTTTGGTATTTGTTTATCTCCTGATGAAAAAAGAGTATATGTTGCTAATGTTGGCATGTTTCAATATTCATTTATCAAAAATAATTCGAAAGACAAACCCGAATTAAAGCCAATTGATTATCCAGCTACCGCTTATGGTTCAAAAGAGATGATTAACGGTATTAAAAATGATACCATGGTTGTTCAAGGTTTGGGAAAAATGAATGCTGCTGATGCGTTTTCTGTTTTTACAATAGATATTGCAAATCCTGAAAAACCAAAAGTAATTGCAAAAATTAAAACAGGTCATTTGGTAGGTGCTATGGTTGAAGACATTCCAGCAGTTGGAGGTTCTAGTCCAAATTCTATTGTTGCAACAGATAAATACGTATTTGTTAGTAATGGCACAAATGATAATATTTCTGTTATCTCAGCTTCAAAAGATACCATTGTAAATACTATAAATTTAAAACCCTTTGAGCGATTAAAACATTTTAGAGGTATCATTCCTTTTGGGTTAGCATTGAGTCCAGATCAAAATAGATTATATGTTGCTGAATCTGGAATAAACGCTGTTGCTGTAATTCGCCTTTCAGACTTTAAGGTTTTAGGGCATATTCCGACCGGATGGTTTCCATCTAAACTTAAAGTTAGTAATGATGGTAAAAAGCTAATTGTTGCAAATGCAAAAGGATTTGGAAGTGGTCCAAATGGCGGTAAAAATTTTAAAATAGGAAAAGAAGGAAGCTACATTGGTTCCTTGATGAAAGGAACAGTTGAGGTTTTAAATATTCCTACGGATGATGAACTTCAAAAAATGACTGAAAAAGTAATTTCTAATAATTTCAAATTTACAAAATCAAGCGATCCTATTTTTAGTGCTCGAAAAAATAACCCTGTACCTCTTTATCCAGGTGAAAAAAGTAGCCCAATAAAACATATCGTTTTTATTTCAAAAGAAAACAGAACGTATGATGAAATTTTTGGGCAAATTAAAAATGGAGATGGAGATGCTTCTTTGGCGAGATATGGAGAACATTCAACCTTTAAAAATAAAAAAGGCACGGATTCAGTAGTTGATGCAATAGTGATGCCAAATCATTTGGCTATGGTCAGACAATTTGCTATGTCAGATAATTTTTATACAGATTCTGATGTTTCTGCTGATGGTCATCGCTGGTTGGTTAACACGTATCCTAACGAATGGTGCGAAACAGCAACAGCTGCTAGTTATGGAGGAAATAGAACTTTTAAACCAGAATCGAAAGCCCCTGGAATTTATGCAATGAACGGATCTGCAGGAGCAGTTTACCCTGAAGATTATAATGAAGCTGGTTCTATGTGGGATCATTTAGAAAGGAACAATACTAGTTTTTATAATTTCGGTTTTAGCATTATGTTTGAGCCTGCTCTTTATAAGCCTGAATATAAATATTCCGGAATTAATCAGATTATAAATTATCCGATGCCCGCTCCTTTATTCAATAAAACTTCTAAAATGTTTCCTACTTTTAATATGGCTATTCCAGATCAATTTAGGGTAGATCAGTTTATTAAAGAATTTAATTCCAAATGGATAAAAGGAAAAGATCCATTACCTGAAATTATTACAGTTATTCTTCCTAATGATCATGGCGCTGATGAAAGACCATCTGCAGGTTATCCTTTTAGAGAAAGTTATATGGCAGATAATGATTTAGCGGTTGGTAGAATTGTTGAGTTTTTATCTAGAACACCATATTGGAAAAACACCTTAATTGTAATTACAGAAGATGATGCTCAAAATGGTGTTGACCATATAGATGCCCATCGAAGTGCTCTTATGCTTATTTCCCCCTGGGTAAAAAGAAATTACGTTAGCCATGTGCATTATAGTTTTGGTAGTTTATTTAAAACCTTCTGGAATATATTAGATTTACCTTATTTAAATCAGTATGACGCTGGAGCAACTGATTTATCCGATTTCTTTACAGATGTTCCTAATTTTAAACCTTATAATGCTTTGGAAGTTAATCATAGAATATTTGATCCTCAAAAAGCATTAAATCCATTGAATGAAAAGTTCAATTGGAAAGCGCTTGAAGAATCCCCTAAAATTGACAATGTTGAAGATATGTTAAGGGATAGTAAAGAGCAAGATAAATATCGATTAGAGAATAGAGAGAAGAAAAAAAACTAGTTAAATTTTTTCATTAAAGAAAAGTTAAATAATCGTGAATTATGAACTATATGTTCAGTGATTTCTTAAAAAACTATAATATTTAATTAAAGAAACGTTAACAGGTTAACATTTAATTATTGGTTTATTTGGGTCGAATTTAAAAACGTAAACAAACCAATAATGAAAAAACAAAAAACGCTACTTATTTTAATTTTTTCTTTACTATTTCATTTTCTAAATGCACAAGAAATTGAAGTTAAAGGGAAAATAATCGATCAGAATGGGCAACCACTTCCTGGTGTTTCTGTTATTGTAAAAAACACTATAAATGGAGTGCAATCTGATTTTGATGGTAATTACTCAATTAAAGCCGAAAAAGGCCAAACTCTTAATTTTTCTTATATGGGCTATAACCCTAAAGATGTATTAGTTTCAACTCAAAGTAACATTAATGTAACTTTAGATGAAGGCACCGAAAGTCTAAAAGAAGTTGTTGTTACTGCACTTGGAATTACAAGAGATAAAAGAGCATTGGGTTACTCAACACAAAAGATAAACTCTAAAGATTTAAACAAGGTGAATTCTACAAATTTTGTTAGTAATTTATCAGGTAAAATTGCAGGTGTTCAGGTAACAGGATCAGGAAATGGACTTACAAGTTCCTCTAGAATTGTAATTAGAGGCGAGAGTTCTTTAAATATTAATAATAATGGACCTTTATTTGTTGTAGATGGAATTCCAATAAATAATTCAATGTACGGTGTAGGTGGTGGACCTACTAATCAAGCTGATTTACCAACTGATTATGGAAATGGTGCAGCTGAAATTAATCAAGAAGACATTGAAAGTGTGAATGTTTTAAAGGGAGCTGCAGCTTCAGCATTGTATGGGTCTAGAGCAGCTAATGGTGTAATTTTAATAACCACAAAATCAGGTAAAAAGCAAAAAGGATTAGGTGTTTCTTTTTCGTCGTCAACCATGTTTAGTTCACCATTAAAATTATGGGATGTTCAAAATAAATATGGTGCTGGTTCTCATTTAACATATAGCCCAGGAGCAGATACAAACTTGGGGCCTAGATTAGATGGCACAACAACAGTAGTTCAAAATGGTAGTCCAGGTTACTATTTAGGGCAAGCAAAACCACTTCCGTTGATATTTAGATACAACTTAAAAGATTTCTTTCAAACAGGTAAAACTTTACAAAATACATTATCTATTAATGGTGCTACCGACAAATCAACCTATAGATTAAGCTACACAAACTCTAATAGTAGCGGAATTGTACCTAATACAAATTTAATTAGAAATGATGTTAGTTTAAAAGCTAGTTATGAAATTAATAGCAAATGGAAAATTAATTCATCTGTTAATTATATATTAAGTAATAGTGATAATGCTTTGGTTACAGGTTATGGAAGCCAAGGAATTATGTATAATTTAATTTGGAATCATACTAATGTTGATTTAAACTGGTTGAGAGATTACTGGATTATTAAAGATGTTGAACAAAACAGTATGTTTTCTTGGGGCGATAATATTTTTAAAATTGCCAATGAAAATATAAATGCTTTTAGAAAAAAGAGAGTGTTAGGTAATATTTCATCGGTATACAATTTTAATGATAATTTATCACTTTTAACTAGAATTGGAATTGATAATTTTGGAGATTTCAGATGGTCCAGAAGACCTCTTGGTTCATCTCGATACCCAAAAGGAATGTATAGAGAACAGAATATTGATTTCAGCGAAATAAATACGGACTTTTTATTAAGCTATGATAAAACTTTTGGTGATTTTACTACAAAATTTTCTGTTGGAGGAAATAGAATGGATCAATTTACAAGTAAAAGTTTTATTGAAGGAGATGGATTAAGTATTCCTGGAATATATAATTTACAGAACATTAATGTTACTCCATCAATGTCAAGAAATGATTATAAAAAGCGAATAAACAGCTTGTATAGTTTTGCCAATATTGGGTACAAAAATTATTTATTTGTAGATGTAACAGCTAGAAATGACTGGTCTTCAACATTACCTAAAGGAAATAATTCTTATTTCTATCCATCTGTATCATTAAGTTTTATACCAACATCTGTATTTAATTTAGGAGATCAGGTAGATTATTTAAAATTAAGATTAAATGCTGCATCAGTTGGTAATGATACAGATCCGTATCGTCTAGAAAAAACGTATAATAATGGAATTCTTCCAGGGTCTTTAACAAACCCAAAAGTAATTTTAAATAATAATTTGAAACCAGAAATTCTTACATCATATGAAGCAGGTTTAGAAGCCTTTTTATTTAAAAAGAGAGTTTCTTTTGAAGCAACATATTTTATTTCTAACTCAAAAAATCAAATTATAGGATTAAATATATCTGAGGCTTCAGGTATGGAGTATCATTATATTAATGCTGGTAAAATTCAAAATAAAGGTATTGAGTTAAATTTAGGAATTAAACCAGTTAAAAATAAAAATATGGAATGGTCTGTAAATGCAAATTTCTCAAAAAATAATAGTAAAGTAATTAGCCTTACATCAGGTATTGATAACTATGTTATCGCACAAGGTCCAAATGGTGGAACTATAGAAGCCAGAGTTGGTGGTAGAATGGGAGATATTTATGGATTAGGTTATTTAAGAAGCCCAGATGGACAAATAGTATATGATAGTTCGGGATCTCCTATTGTAGATACTAATGTTAAAAGAATTGGTAATTACAATCCTGATTGGATGCTTGGTTTATCGTCTAATTTTAGTTATAAAGGATTTAATTTATACGCTCAGTTTGATGTTCGTCATGGAGGAAAAATTTATTCAATGACAAATGCAATTGGTATGGAAAGTGGTTTATTAGCAGTTTCATTGCCTGGCAGAGAAACAGGTATTGTTGGTCCTGGAGTAGTAAAAAATACTGATGGATCATATAGCCCAAATACCACAGTTATAAGTGCTGAAAATTGGTATTACGGAAATGCTTATAGAAGAGGTAATATAGAAGCAAATAGTTTTGATGCTTCTTACGTGAAATTACGACAATTAAGTATTGGTTATACATTCTCCAAAAAAATTGCAAGTTCACTTAAAGTTCAAAATTTAAGCATAGCATTAGTTGGTAATAATTTGGCACTTTGGACAAAAGTACCAAATATTGACCCTGAATCACAGGCTCTAAATGGAGGAACACTTTTACCGGGGTTTGAAGTCATGCAACTACCTTCTACAAAGAATTATGGTTTTAAAATAAACGTAAACTTATAATAATTTTAAAATGAAAAAATTTATAATATATATATTAGCAATATTCTCAATTAGTTCTTGTACTAATCAGTTCGACGAGATAAACACTAACAAAAATCAACCAACTAATGCTGGACCAAGGTTTTTATTACCTACTGTTATTTTTGGCTTGGCTAATAATTCAGTCTATGCGGCTTTTGATTTTGGAGAAATCATTTCACAATACGGAGGTGATTATGAATACAATGCCTCAGATATTTACAATTGGGGTTCTGATAGTCGTTTTTGGGATTTATACGATTATTTAGAAAATGTAAAAGATATTAAAAAACAAGCTATTGCTAATGGAGATAAAAATTATCAAGCTGTAGCTCTAGTTCTTGAGTCATATATGACAAGTATTTTAACCGATAGTTATGGACCAGTTCCTTTTATGGAAGCCAACCAATCTGAAGATGGAATTTATACACCAAAATACGATTCACAACAATCTATTTATAACAGTCTTTTAGATAATTTAACTCAGGCAAATTCCCTTTTTGACACAAATAGTAGTATTGAAGGTGATATCTTATTTCATGGCGATATGCTAAAATGGAAAAAGTTTTGTAACAGCTTGCACGTAAGATTATTAATGAGGATTTCTAATAAAGAAGATGTTTCACAAAGGCTATCAGAAATTGTATCAAATTCATCTTTATACCCGCTATTTGAATCTAATAATGATAATGCTATTTACAAATATTCTGGAACTTTTCCAGATATTTCTCCAAGATCAAATGGTATAGGTCGTGAATATGAATATCATATTGTAGTGCCTTCAACACATTTAATAAATTTATTAGTTGCTAATAATGATCCTCGTTTAAATGAATGGATTAATCCAAGTGCAGCTTCTAATTCGTTTACAGGACTTCAGCCAGGGTTACCTTTGGATCAAATTGGGGAGCCAGCAAATTATGCTAGAAGAGCAGATAGTTATTTTAATAATGCTTCAAAAATATCATCAATTTTCATGACCTATAGTGAATTGAATTTTTTACTTGCAGAAGCGAGAGAAAGAGGTATTATTACAATAGAAAATGCTCAAAATTATTATAATATTGCAGTTCAAGCCTCATTTGACCAGTGGGGTGTTAGTATGCCGGTAGATTACTTAACTATTACGGCACCATACAATAGTGAAAATGATGTATTATATAACCAAAAATGGTTAGCATTATACCATATAGGTGTAGAAGCTTGGCTTGATTGGAAAAGAACCGGAAAACCTAGCTTTATTCAACCAGGACCGGGTGCTCAAAATAATGGTTTAGTGCCAAGGCGATTAATTTATCCTAGTATAGAACAATCCATTAATAATACTAATTATCAAGAAGCTATTCAAAGCATTGGTGGAGATAATATTAATGCAAAAGTTTGGTGGGATAATTTCTAATTTAAGCAAAATCATAAAAAAGAGGCTGTCTGAAAAGTGTCATTCTGAATGAAAATGAAGAATCTCATAATAATCAAATTACTGGTAATTAGATAAATAAAATTTTTCGACTGCGCTCAAAATGACAATTGAAAGACTTTTCAGACAGCCTCTTTTTTATGATTTTTTTTTAGAAAATTAATCTATAGAAAAATAATTTACATGAATTAACAAATATAAAAACTAAAAGTTATTGAATTATATATCTTTGAATGATTTTTAAAACAGGATAAAGAAATATTTGATTAGTTTAATTTTCCAATAAAAATTGTAATATTGTGTTATCTATTTTTTAAATTTGGAACATAATAAAAACATACTTTTTTATCTGCTCTTTTTAATTACTGTTAGATTGGTCGCTCAGGAATTACCACCAATTCAAAACTTTACTCCAGAGGATTATGGAGCTGAAAATCAAAACTGGTCAATATCCCAATCTTCAGAAAAATATATTTATGTGGCCAATAATAGTGGTTTACTTGAATATAATGGAGCGGAATGGAAACTCTATAAATCGCCAAACAATACTATTATTAGATCTGTAAAAGTAATTGGTGATAAAATTTATACGGGTTGCTATATGGAATTTGGGTTTTGGAAACGCAATAAATATGGTAATCTCTACTACACTTCTTTAATTAATAAACTTAAAACACCTTTAATTGAAGATGAACAGTTTTGGAATATAATTGAATATGATAATTGGATTTTATTTCAGTCGCTCAATAGCATCTACATTTATAATACAATTGATGATTCATTTTCCATAATAAATTCTGAAACAATGCTTACTAAAGCGTTTAAAGTAGATCAGAGTATTTATTTTCAAAAAATTAATAAAGGCATTTATAAAATTGAAAACGGTAAACCTGTTTTAATTTCAAATCATCCAATTGTAAAAAACAATATTTTAGTTAATATTTTTTATGTTAACAAAAAAATCATTTTTGAAACACAACTTAAAGGCTTTTACGTTTTGAATAAAGGAAATCTTTCCAAATGGGATATAAAGGCAAATAATGTAATTTTAACAAAAAGTATATATAGTAGTGTTCAACTTAAAGATGGAAGTTTTGTATTAGGAACAATTTCTAATGGGGTTTACCATTTAGATAAAGAGGGTAAATTTCTTATTCAAATTAATCAAGAAAAAGGATTGAATAATAACACTGTTTTATCTATGTTTGAAGACCGCGATAATAATTTATGGTTAGGTCTAGATAATGGCATCAGTGTTATCAATTTTAATTCTCCCTATAGTGTTTATAATGACACTAAAGGTAAAATAGGGACAGTTTATGCTTCAGCTATTTTTGAAAATTATCTTTATTTAGGAACAAATCAGGGTTTATTTTATAAGGAGTTAAATACAAACAATGATTTTAATTTTATTAAAGGTACTAATGGGCAAGTTTGGAGTTTAGATGTTTGTGATGGTACATTATTTTGTGGACATGATACCGGAACTTTTGTTGTAAATAAAAATAAAGCAACACTTATTTCAAAAGTACAAGGAACTTGGGGAGTTAAACCTATTGCTAATAATAAAAAATTATTAATACAAGGAAATTATAATGGGCTAAATATACTTGAAAAAGAAAATAACAAGTGGCAATTTAAAAATAAAATAGAAGGGTTTGATATCTCTAGTAAATTTTTTGAATTTACTAATGATTATCAAATATTTGTTAGCCATGAATACAAAGGAGTATTTAAATTAGAAGTGAATAAAGATTATACAAAAGTCATAAATTATATCACCGAAAAAAGTGCTCCAAATGGGCTTAAATCCAGTTTGGTAAAGTATGATAATAAATTATGGTACACTTCAAAAAATGGAATTTTTAAGTATAATAATACACAACAAAAATTTGTAAAAGATACCGTACTAACTAATAATTTATTTAATAATGATGATTATTTTTCCGGAAAATTAATAGCGGATAATACTACCAATACTTTATGGGGTTTTACTAAAAAGAACTTGTTATATTTTTCTTCTGGAAAGTTAAATAATACTCCTAGAATAAACATAATATCCTTTCCGGCATCTTTAAGAAGAGATGTAGCCGGATATGAAAGTTTAACACACTTAAAAGATCAATTATTTTTATTTGGGACTTCTAGTGGATATGTAATTTTAAATTTAGATAAATTAAAAAATAAAGATTATTTAATAAAAATAAACTCCATTGAAAAAAGTATTTTAAATGATGAAAAAACACCAGTTTCATTTAAAAATAATAGAGCGTTTAAACATAAAGAAAATAACTTGTATTTTACATTTAGTGTTCCTGAATTTGATAAATATACCGAAGTTAACTATCAATATCAATTGAAAGGATTGTACAATAATTGGAGTGATTGGGCTACAAAATCTTCAGTTTCATTTAAAAATTTACCCTATGGAGATTATACCTTTAATGTAAAAGCTCAAATAGGGAATAAGTTATCTAAAAACATTGCTTCCTATAAATTTATTATTAAAAGGCCATTTATACTTTCCAATGTAATGTTATTTGTTTATGCTATATTATTTTTTGCAATACTTTACCTCATACATCATTTAAATAAGCGATTCTATAAAAAACAAAGACGAAAATTAATTGAGAAAAAACAACGCGAAATAGCGCTAGCTAAATTAGAATCGGAACAAAGATTAATGCAAATTAAAAATGCTCAACTTAATCAAGAAATTGAAAGTAAAAATAGAGAACTTACTATTTCTACCATGAGTATTGTTAAAAAGAATGAAATACTAAATAAAATAAAAAAAGAATTATTGATGGGTAATACTAGTGAAGTTACCAAACAAGCTATAAAAACCATTGACAAAAATATTAGTAATAAAAAAGACTGGGAATTTTTAGAAAAAGCCTTTAACAATGCAGATAAAGACTTTTTAAAAAAAATAAAATTGCTTCATCCTGAACTTACCCCAAATGATTTGCGTTTTTGTGCCTATTTACGTTTAAATCTATCTTCAAAAGAAATAGCTCCTTTAGTTAATATTTCAGTTCGTAGTGTTGAAATAAAAAGGTACAGATTACGAAAAAAAATGAATTTACCTCACGAAAAAAGTCTTGTAGCATACATTTTGGCTGTTTAATGTTTTTTATTTCTTAAATGAATCATAAAAAAACTACAACATTACCTTAACTATAAGGTTGTAGTATCTCAAAATTTTATCTTTTTTTTAAAAACAATGTTATGGCAACATGTAACTACCTGTTAATGAAATGTCGTAATTATTAAGGTATTGAGGCATAATCAAAATACGTTGTATATTTTTTGTATAGGTAGAAAATGTGATTTTAATTTTCATTTAACAATATATTTATAAAAACTTAATTTACAATTAATATGAAATCATTCATTTTATCAATTTTTATTGGATTAGTTGGCTTATTAGCTTCAGCACAGTCCTTTGAAATTAAAGGTACTGTAGCAGATTCTAGCGGATCTCCCTTACCAGGAGTTTCCATACTTGTTAAAAATTCAACAAAAGGAACTACTACAGATTTTGATGGTAATTTTACAATATCCGATGTTAAAAAAGGGGAAACTTTAGTTTTCTCTTATCTTGGTTTTCTTACACAATCTATTACTGTATCTAGTAATGCGGCATTAAATGTTGTTTTAAAAGAAGACACTCAAAGTTTAGATGAGGTTGTAGTTATTGGTTATGGGACTCAAAAAGTAAGTAAAATTTCGGGTTCTGTTTCTACAGTAAGCGAAAAAAATGTTGAGTTGCTTAAACCTGTTAGAGCGGAAGAAGCATTGCAAGGTCAAGCGGCTGGTGTTAATGTAATTTCTAACGGATCACCAGGAGCAAAACCAACCGTACTTATTAGAGGAATTCCTTCTTATACGGGTACAGATCCGCTTGTTGTTATTGATGGTGTTTCTCAAACATTAGACGACTTAAATTCATTAAACCCATCAGACATTCAGTCTATTAATGTTCTTAAAGACGCGGCTTTATCTGCCATTTATGGGGTAAAAGGTGGAAATGGAGTTATTGTTGTAAAAACTAAATCTGGTAAAAAAAATACCAAAGCAGTTTTTAGTCTTAATTCTTCCTATGGTGTTCAATCTGTTGTGAATACTATAAAGGTATTAAATGCAAGTGAATATGCTGCAATATTAAACGAAGCTAGTGTTAATTCTGGTGGAAATTTAATATACAATGACCTTTCTGGTTTAGGAACAGGAACCAATTGGCAAAATCAAGTATTAGTGGATGCTCCAATTATAAATCATGGCATTACCGCTTCTGGTGGTGGTGAAAACACTACCTATTATTTATCTGCCGGTTATTTGGCACAAGATGGAGTAGTTGGTGGAGGAGATAAATCCTTTTTTAATAGAACTAATTTTACAGCAAATTTTGATACGGATTTAAATAATAAATTAAAATTTATTGTTAATACAAGTTATGCAAATATTAAAAACAGCAATTTGTCTGAAAATAATATTGGTAGTGTATTGTCAAATGCATTAAACTTTGATCCAACCGTAAGCCCATACGATGCTAATGGTAATTTTGGAATAAGTTCAACAATTACTCAAGAAATTAAAAACCCTTTAGCATTAATACATAATACGTATAATGCTGGTAAAACAAATAAATTAACTGGTAAACTGGAATTTCAATATAATGTAGTTGATAATCTTAAAGTAACATCAAGGTTTGGATATACTTATGTAGATGTATATGGAAAATATTTTATTCCACTTCAATTTTATGGAGTGGGGCACAATAGCACCAATGCTAATCCAGATTTATCGCCAATTGTAACTACAGATGCGGATGGAAACACTTCTTCAACACATAATAGGGTTTCAGAATCTAAAACAAATTATTTTAGTTATACCTATGAATTATATGGTAATTATGATTTTAAAATAAATGATGATCACAGTTTTCAAACCGTTTTAGGGATATCTATTGGTAAAAACACAGGAGATAATATAACTGCAAATGCTGAAGATATTCCATACAACTCTTGGACCTATGCCGATGTAAGTGCCGCTACTGGCGATGCAGCTTCTCAAACCTCTAGTTCATGGCAATATGTGAATAGAAATATTTCCTATTTTTCAAGAATTAATTATGATTATTTAGGGAAATATTTATTTTCTTTTACAGGGAGAGTTGATGGATCAACTAGTTTCGGTAAAAATAATAAGTTTGGATTTTTTCCATCTGCTTCTATTGGTTGGGTAGTTTCAAGTGAAAACTTTTTTAAATCAAACATAATTAGTTATTTAAAACTTAGAGGAAGTTATGGTACTGTCGGTAACGATAATATTAGCCCACAATTTTCAAAAATTACAACCTTTCCAAAATATACATTTGACGGAAATATTGTAAGTGGTTCAGCATTACAATCTATTCCAAATGATAATGTAAGTTGGGAAAATCAAATTCAATACAATGCTGGTTTTGATTTAAAATTATTTGACAGTAAAATTTCATTAACTGCAGATTATTTTCAAAAAACAGTTAGTGATTTATTATTTAATCCAACGTTATCGTTGTATTTAGGAACACCAGTTTATCCAGCAGCTAATATTGGAAAAACTAAAAGTTATGGTATTGATGCTACCTTAGCATATAACGATTCTTTTTCTGAAAATTTCAATGTAAATACTAATGTAAGTTTTACAACTTCAACCAATAAAGTGGAAAGTATTAATAATGGTGATAAATTTATATGGGGTGCAGGTTATGGAATTCCTTATACTCCAATCACTCGATTTGAACAAGGCTTTTCTCCTGGATATTTCTACGGATATAAAACCGAAGGAATTTTTCAAAATCAAGCAGAAATTGATGCCCATGCAACACAAACTGGAGTGCAACCTGGCGATATAAAATATGTAGATGTTAATGGTGATGGTGTTGTAAATGATAATGATAGAACTAAAATTGGAGACCCTTTTCCAAGTTTCACATTAGGATGGAATGTTTCCTTAAACTATAAAAACTTTGATTTTAATGTATTTACTTATGCATCCGTTGGAGGAGATATTTATAGAGCTTATGACAGAAACCTTAACTATACTAATAAATTTGCTTCTATTTTAGATAGATGGACTGGAGAAGGAACAAGTAATACAGAACCTAGAGTTACCTTTATAGATACTAATAATAACAGACGAGCATCAGACAGATATATTGAAGATGGAAGTTTTGTTAAAATTAAAAATATTCAATTGGGATATACTTTGCCTGAAGAAGTTTATAAAGCAACTGGATTTACTCAAATTAGAATATATACACAGGTAAAAAATGCATTTACTTTTACCAATTATTCAGGTTATGATCCTGAAATATCTTCAGGAGTTTTAGATACAGGAATAGATAGAGGAACTTATCCACAACCTAGAATTTTTTCAATGGGTGTAAATGTTAAATTTTAAAATTATAAATCATGAAATATTTTAAACATATAATAGTCTTAATTGTACTTTTATTTATAGCACCAGCATGTACTAATTATGTGGACTATAAAGCTGTTGAGAACTACGAAATAACTGCGGATGTCTATTTTCAGTCAAAAGATGATTATGAAGCTGCCGTTGTTGGTACTTACGACCCAATTCAATGGACTTATTTAAATGTCTTAATTGGTGATATTGCCTCCGATAATTCATTAAGTGGAGGTGAAAGTGCAACCGATGTAATTGGATTGCAACAAATTGATAATATGACCCAAACTCCAAATAATGATAATTTAACATCAATTTGGAAATGGAGTTACGAAGGTATTAATCGTGCAAACTATTTAGAAGAAAATAAAGCTAAACTTGATTTTACTGGGAAAGACGAATTGTACGGTGAAGTTTATTTTTTAAGAGCTTATTATTATTTTGAGTTGGTGAAATTCTTTGGAGATGTTCCTTTATTTACAAAATCAAGGTTAACTGCAACAGATTCTGGAACGTTACAAAGAGCTCCAAAAGAAGAAGTTTATGCTCAAATTGAAAAAGATTTGCAAAACGCAGTGGCAAATTTACCTACTTCACAAGCTCAAAAAGGAAGAGCAACTAAATATGCAGCTTTAGCATTATTAGGAAAAGTGTATTTATATCAAGATAAATTCACAGAAGCTGCTAATACTTTAGAACAAGTTGTTGGTGTGTATAGTTTGGTTCCTAATTATGGAGATCAATTTTTGAAAACAGGAGAAAACGGACCAGAATCTGTATTTGAAATTCAATATACAAAAGCTTCAAAATGGTACGATTGGGGGTTTGTACCTCAAGGAACTGAAGGGAACTTTGGCGTAATTCATAATGGTCCTCGAGCATTTAGTGGTCCAATATACGCTTCTGGATGGAGTTTTAATGTACCAACTGAAGATTTATACAATTCATTTGCCGATGGAGATACACGTAAAGATGCTTCCATTTTAAATATGGCAAAATTTGAAGCAGATAACGCAGGGTATAATAACGGAGCGGGAGTTTCTTATGCGCCAGGTTATAAAGACACAGGTTATTTTAATAACAAATATATACCACGTGCAGGAGAAACAGACGCACAACCAGAATTAAATTATTTAACTAATTATAGAGCAATTCGTTATGCCGATGTATTATTAATGGCAGCTGAAGCCAACAACCGAGGTGGGATTAGCGATACTAAAGCTCAAAATTATTTAAATCAAGTACGCGATCGTGCATTTGGCGATACGGCACATGAAATTACAGCTACTGGTTCCGATCTAACTCAAGCTATTTGGGATGAAAGAAACTTTGAATTATCAATGGAAGGTCAACGCTTTTTTGACTTGGTTAGAACAGGTCAGGCAGCAAGTAAAATAAATGGTTTTGTTACCGGTAAAAATGAAGTATTTCCTATTCCGCAACAAGAAGTTGATATTTCAGGTTTAACACAAAACCCAGGATACTAAAATTAAATTTTTTAAATATGAAAGCATTAAAATATTATTTAAGTGCCATTTTATTAATTACAACTTTTTGGAGTTGTACTAATACAGAGGATTTTGGAAATACAGGTTTCGTTTCCACTGCAGTTGCCCCAAGTAACATAAGCGCACTTTTTAACGTAACACAAGATAATACGGGGTTAGTTACTATAACTCCTAACGGTGAAGGAGCTATTTCCTACGAAGTAGTTTTTGGTGATAATTCAGATTCTGCAACAGTAAAACAAGGAGGAAGTGTTCAGCATACTTATGCTGAAGGTAGTTATGATGTTAAAATTACGGCAACTGGAATTACAGGATTAAAAGCTGAAGTAACAAAACCTTTGGTGGTTTCTTTCAAAGCTCCTGAAAACTTAGTAGTAACTATTGAAAATGATTTGGCAATTTCTAAACAAGTAAATGTAACGGCAAATGCAGATTTTGCAACATCTTTTGATGTGTATTTTGGCGAAGATGGAAATGACACTCCAGTTAGTGCAAATATTGGAGATACAGCATCTTATGTTTACGCAGAACCAGGAACTTATACCATTAGAGTGGTTGCAAAAGGTGGTGCAATACAAAGTACTGAATATACAGCTGATTTTGATGTGACTGCTATATTGCAACCCATAGCTTCGGCACCAGCTCCAACAGCAAATGCAGCAGATGTGATTTCTATTTTTAGTGATGCATATACCAATGTTGCCGGAACGGATTATTTTCCAGATTGGGGACAAGGAGGTCAAGGAAGTAGCTGGGCAATGTTTGATTTGAATGGAGATAGCATGTTGCAATATATAAACTTAAGTTACCAAGGAATTCAATTTGGTTCTTCAGTAGATGCAACTTCTTTGGAATATTTACATATTGATGTTTGGACACCTGATGTAACAGGTATTGATATTTATCCAATAGATGGAAATGGAGCTGCTGAAAAATTTGTTCATAAAGATTTAGTGGCTAATGAATGGAACAGTTTTAATATTCCATTAACAGATTTTACAGATCAAGGTTTACCATTGGATAACCTTATTCAGTTTAAATTTGTTGCTTCTAATTGGGCTGCTGGTACGGTATTTTTAGATAATATATATTTCTATAACAGTACTCCAACAGCACCAGCTACTGCTGCTCCAACACCAATAAATAATCCTTCAGATGTAATTTCAATATATAGCGATGCTTATACTAATGTTGCTTTAAGTGAAGTAAATCCAAATTGGGGTCAAACTACAACCTTAACAGATGAACTCATTGAAGGTAATAATACATGGTTATATGAAAATTTAGATTTTACTGGAATTGTAACCGATTATGGGAATCCTACAAATTTGTCGACAATGACCTATGTACATTTTGATTATTGGACTCCTGATGCTACAAGTTTAGGATTAAAACTTGTTAATACAACTTATGGGGATGGTGATCCTTTAAAAGAAGATATTAAATTTGTTGGTGCAATTACCACAGGAACTTGGGTAGGTGTTGATATTCCTTTAGCTGATTATACTACAGATCTTTCAGCTATCACACAAATTTTGTTTGACACCTCAGGTAATAGTGCAAAAATATATATAGACAACCTATATTTTTATAAAGAAGGAAGTGGAGGTACTGCTTTAGCGTTACCTTTAGATTTTGAAACAGCACCAGTTACCGCTGACTTTATAAACTTTGATGGAGGAACAGCTACTGTTATAGACAATCCACAATCTGGTAGTGCTAAAGTTGCTCAAATTGTCAGAGATGGTGGAGCTACTTGGGCAGGAAGTAAACTAGTTTTAAATAATTACTTAGATTTTTCTACTTTAGGAAGTATATCTATGAAAGTATTTACAATGGCTCCTGTTGGTACAACAGTTAAGCTTAAGTTAGAAGATAGCGGAAGTACACAGGCAACTGAAGTAGATGCATTAACAACAGTTTCTGGAGCGTGGGAAACGTTAACTTGGGATTTTACAGGTGCATCTGCAAATACTTATGATACATTGGTATTTATGTTTGACTTTGGGAATGTAGGTGATGGTTCAGCCAGTTCTACTTTTCTATTTGATGATGTAATGCAAATAGATCAAACAGGAGGAAAATCACAAATTGATTTACCTGTCGACTTTGAGAGTGCAACTGTAGATTATACATTAACAGATTTTGGCGGAAATCAATCTTCGTTAATAGTAGACCCTAATGATGCTAGTAATATGATTGTAAAAACTATAAAAGGAGTTGATGCAGCAACATGGGCGGGTACCACAATAGGCACTGATGCTGGTTTTGCAACAAACATTCCAATTACATTAACAAATTCTAAAATGACAGTGCGTGTATGGTCTCCTGCTGCAGGAACACCAATTCGCCTGAAAATTGAAGACGCAAATGATAATACTCATACTTGTGAAACAGAAACAAACACTACTGTGGCTTCAGGTTGGGAAATAATGGTATTTGATTTTGCTAATGAAGCGCCAGGAACAGCAAAATTAAGTGATGGTTTAAATAATGGTTGGGTATATAATAAAGCATCTATCTTTTTTAATTTTGGTACAGATGGGGCAACTGCTGGAGAACAAACTTATTATTTTGATGATGTTTTATTTGGCAATAATTAAAAAATGAAAATAATGAAAAACTTTAAATATATATTAGGAATCTTTTTATCACTAGTATTTTTAATGACTAGTTGTGATAATACTAATTACGACTTTGGACCAATAACAAGTCCAACAAATTTACAAATTAGTGCTCAAATTGTTGGTCAAGATGCCGATAATCCGTTTGGAGATGGTAGTGGAACCGTTAATTTTACGGCTGCTGCAGATAATACTATTACTTATAAATATGTTTATAATGGAGCTGATGCTATGGCGCCAGCAGGTACTAAAACGTACAATTTTGGGAATACAGGAATAAATACGTATTCCGTAACAGTTGTTGCTACAGGTACAGCAGGTACTACAACAAGTAAATCTATTGAGGTTGAAGTATTAGCAGTTTATGCTCCACCAGCCGATTTATTAACGATGCTTACAGCAGATAGTTCAAGAACTTGGAGAGTAAAAGCAGAAGCTGCAGGACATTTTGGTGTAGGGCCAGCAGATTCAACAACTCCAATATGGTGGGCTGCAGCTCCTTATGATAAAGCTGGTTTAGGGGCTTATGATGACCGATTGATTTTTAATGTTGACGGAACGTTCACTTATCAAACAAATGGCACCGTATTTGGTCAAGCAGGACCTTTAAGCCAGGATTTTGGAGGCGATAAAGGAATGACTGCAAATGGAAATGGTGAATTTGAAAATTATCCTTTAGATGATTTTACCGATAGCTGGGCATTATCAGCACCAGGAGGTCAAGAAACATTGACTTTTGGTCAGCATGGGTACCATGGTTTTTATGTAGGAGGAGATCATAGTTATGTAATTTTAGCTAGATCAGCAAATGAAATGTCTATTAGAACTGTAGGTGCTGATGGTAATGGATGGTTTGCTATTTTAATAGCAGAGTGATAAAAATTAGTTTAAAAGAAGTAGTTTTTAAAAACTACTTCTTTTGTTCTTAATAGTGATTTCTTTAATTTAATAATATAACTATGTTTAACCGACATTTATTTAATAAACCAGCTTTATTTATATATTTATTTTTGTCATTAATATCTTGTTCTGGAGGTAGTGGGAGCGATACTCCTTATGTACCTCCAGTTCAACAAGATATTATTCCTACAAATCTTAATTTAACCATAACTATTGTTGGGACAGATATTAATAATCCTAATGGTGATGGTTCTGGAATTATTGAATGCTCATCAACCGCAACTAATGCTGTAAAATTTGGATATAAATTTGGTAACGGTTCTGAATTAGAAACTACTACTGGAAATATGAATTATACCTATACTAATTCAGGCACTAATGTTTATACCGTTTATGTAGTGGCATATTCCAGTACTGGAAATTCCATTACAACGTCTAAACAAATTATAGTTTATGTTACTCCAAACACCTATAATACTTTAGTTTTTTCTGATGAATTCAATACACCTGGAAGTCCAGATAGTACTAAATGGGGATATGATATTGGCACAGGATCTGGTGGATGGGGAAATAATGAAGCAGAATATTATACAGATAGAGCAGATAATGTAATTGTTGAAGGAGGCTTTCTTAAAATTACTGCTAAAAAAGAAGCTTATCAGGGATCTGAATACACTTCGGCAAGATTAAAAACTCAAAATAAATTTGACTTTAAATATGGAAGGGTTGAAGTAAAAGCTAAATTACCTACTGGAGGAGGTACTTGGCCTGCAATTTGGATGTTAGGTTCAAATATTACAACGGTTGGTTGGCCAGCTTGTGGTGAAGTAGATATTATGGAACATGTTGGAAATGATTTAGGAACAATTCACGAATCTATTCATACTCCATCAAGTTATGGAGGAACTGTAAATACAAGTACTACCTATGTAAGTGATGCCACAACAGCATTTCACGTATACACCATAGATTGGACTGTCGAAAAAATAGATTTTTTTATAGATGACACGCTCTATTATACCTATAACCCATCAACAAAAAACAGTAATACTTGGCCATTTAATGCCAATCAATTTATGATTCTTAATGTTGCTATGGGCGGTACTTTTGGAGGTGCAATTGATGCTAATTTTACACAGTCAACAATGGAAATTGATTATGTAAGAGTTTATCAATAGTGTAATGTTTTAATTGAATTACTAAAAGTATTATTACCGTTTTTCAGAATAGAATTAGTTAAAAAAAGTTAAATTTTTAGATTTATTTTAATTAAGTTTAAAGTTTCTAATTAATTTCTTTAATTATAAAAAAATGAATCAAAATATCTCTTTTAAAATGTGTTCAGTTTTTTTAACACTGATAGTAATGATTAGTAGCTGTAATAAAAAACATCAAACTAAAAAGGAGCAGTCTCTTATAAAATCTAATCTGAATTCTTCACTTATGCAAATTTCAAAAGGAAGTATTTATACTACAATTGCAAGTAATTCTGTTAAATTACAATTATCAGATAGCAAAGTTGAGTTTTTAGATTTTAAGCAACCTAAAGAAACAGAAGCTTCTATTTTTGTTAATACCTCTAAACAATTTCAAACTTTTATAGGAATAGGCGGTGCCATAACGGATGCAGCCGCCGAAACATTTGCAAAGCTTCCGAAAGAGCAACAAGAAAAATTTATTAATGCCTATTATAATCCTGAAACAGGAATTGGTTACACTTTGGCAAGGACATCCATTCACAGTTGTGATTTTTCAAGTGAAAGTTATACTTATATAAAAGAAGGAGATACCGCTTTAAAAACATTTAGTATTAATCACGACAAACAATTCAGAATATCTTTTATAAAGCATGCAATAGAAGCTACTGGAGGAAAGCTTAAGTTATATGCAAGCCCATGGAGTCCGCCAGCTTTTATGAAAACAAATAACTCTATGCTACAAGGCGGAAAATTAAAACCTGAATTTTACCAACCTTGGGCAAATTATTATATAAAATTTATAAAGGCTTATGAAAAAGAAGGTATCCCTATTTGGGGATTAACCATTCAAAATGAGCCAATGGCAAAACAACGTTGGGAGTCATGCATTTATACCGCTGAAGAAGAACGTGATTTCTTAAAAAATTACTTAGGTCCTACATTAAAAAAAGAAGGGTTAGGAGATGAAAAAGTAATAGTTTGGGATCATAATAGAGATTTAATGTTTGAACGTTCTAATGTGATATTAAATGATACTGTAGCGGCTAAATATGTTTGGGGAATTGGCTTTCACTGGTATGAAGATTGGAAAGATGGGATTCCTATGTTTGATAATGTAGAAAAAGTACATGAAGAATATCCAAATAAAAAATTAATATTTACAGAAGGGTGTAATGAAGCGTATGATTTAAATAGATTTGAAGATCCAAAATTAGCAGAACGTTATGGAAAATCAATGATTAACGATTTTAATAATGGTACGGTAGCTTGGACCGATTGGAATATTTTATTAGACGAAAAAGGAGGTCCAAACCACGTAGGCAATTTATGTTTTGCACCTGTTCATGGCAATACAAAAACAGGAGAATTAACTTTTACAAATTCATATTATTATATTGGTCATTTTTCGAAATTTATAAAACCTGGAGCTAAAAGACTTTCCTCTGGAACAACTTCAAACAAATTAAGTGCAACTTCATTTAAAAATACGGATGGTAGTATAATTGTAGTTGCCTTAAATGAAAGTGATAAAGAATTTAATTATTTACTAACCTTGGATACAAAAACAGCTAAAATAAATATACCTGCACATGCTATCCAAACAATTGTATTAAAATAAATTAAGTAAACACAATGAAAAAATCATATTCGCTATTTATTAGTTTTATTGTTGCCTTAGGAGGTTTTCTTTTAGGTTTTGATAGTGCAGTAATTTCAGGAACCATTAATGGTATAAGATCTTATTTTGTAATGACAGACTGGGAGTTAGGATTTTCTGTAGGCTGTGTCATTTTTGGAGCTATGGTCGGAAATTTATTGGCAGGACCTATGAGTGACAAATATGGTCGTAAAAAAGTATTGCTGGTAACGGCTATCTTATTTACAATTTCAGCTGTTTGGTCAGCTACGGCTACTACATATACTACATTTGTTATTGCCAGAATTATTGGTGGTATTGGTATAGGAGGTGCTATTTTAATTGCTCCTATTTATATAGCTGAAGTGGCACCGCCAAAATTACGTGGTGGTTTAGTCTCATTAAATCAATTAAATATTGTGTTGGGTATATCGGTAGCCTATTTTTCAAATTACCTTTTAAAAGATTTAGACGGAGAAAATTGGCGTTGGATGTTAGGAGTAGAAGCAATTCCAGCTTTCATTTATTTTGTAGCATTGTTTGCCGTACCTCGTAGTCCACGTTGGTTAATTATTCGCCTGAATTTAGTAGAATTAGCACGTAAAATTTTAATTAAAATTGGAGGTAAAGAATATGCTGAAATTACCATAGATGAAGTGTTAAGAGGTGTTGCTAAAAAAGAAACTAAAGGTACTTTAAAAGATTTTTTTAGCTCACGTATGCGTACTATTGTTGTCATAGCTTTTGGTATAGCTTTTTTTCAACAAATAACAGGTATTAATGCCATATTTTATTATGCACCTACAATTTTTGAACAGGCGGGTGGCAGTACAGATGCTTCCTTTTTACAAGCAATAGTAGTTGGACTTACTAATTTAGTATTTACACTGGTAGCAATTAAATTTATTGATAAATTAGGAAGAAAACCATTGTTAATTATTGGTACTGCAGCTATGACCATAGCCTTATCATTAAGCACATTAGCTTTTTATAATGCCTCCTACCAAATAAATGATAATGCCATAAATAAGGTTTCAAAACTAGAAGTTAAACAAGCATTAACACCCTTAAAAGGACAAACTTTTAATTCTCAAAAAGCATTTGTTTCAAAAGTTAAAACGGTTTTAACAGAAAAACAACTTTATAATTTTGAGCGTCAAGAAGTTAAAAATTTTATCAGTATTAATGCTACTTTAGTGCTGATTGCCATATTATTGTATGTAGCTGCTTTTGCAATTTCACTAGGTCCTGTTATGTGGACATTATTATCCGAAATATTCCCTAATAATGTTAAAGGTATAGCAATTTCAGCTGTAGGATTTTTTAATTCATTAATTAGTTATACCGTCACTCAGTTTTTTCCTTGGGAATTAACCAATTTAGGGCCTACGTTAACTTTTGCTATTTATGCTGTATTAGCTTTATTGTCATTGCTATTTGTGTATAAATACATCATAGAAACCAAAGGTAAAACACTTGAAGAAGTAGAAGAATTATTACTAAGATCTTAATAATTATGAAGAAAAACATTGTTTTAATTTTAATATTTATCAGCTTTTGGTCTTGCCAAGATAAAGCAAAAAATAAACCACAAAAACCAAATTCCGCTAAGGTAACTTTGATAAATAATAATGGAAAATTTCAATTATATGTCAATAATAAACCTTTTTATATTAAAGGCGCTGGCTTAGAATTTGGAAATATTGCCGCCGTATCAAAACACCATGGCAATTCGTTTAGAACATGGCGAGTTGATAACGGAAAACAATCTGGAAAACAGGTCTTAAATGAAGCTTATAAAAATGGCTTAATGGTTACTATGGGTATTGAAGTAGGAAGAGAGCGTCATGGCTTTAACTATAATGATACTATTGCCGTAAAAAAACAATTTAAGCGTATTAAAAAAGAAGTTGAGGCACTTAAAAATAATCCTGCATTAATAATTTGGGATATTGGTAATGAACTCAATTTGCGCTATACCAATCCAAAAGTTTGGGATGCTGTAAATGATATTTCTATAATGATACATAAAATTGATCCCAATCATTTAACTACAACAAGTTTAGCTGGGATTTCAGAAAATGAGGTGAAATTAATTAAGGAACGCTGTCCTGATTTGGATTTATTATCATTTCAGATGTATGGAGATTTACCAAATTTACCAAATTTAGTTAAGAAATTTGGTTGGGAAGGTGCTTACATGGTTACGGAATGGGGTGCAACAGGACATTGGGAAGTTCCTAAAACTAGTTGGGGAGCACCTATTGAAGAAAATAGCACTGTAAAAGCAGCTAATTATTTAAAAAGATATCAAAAAGGAATTGAAATTGATTCTTTACAATGTATAGGTTCTTATGTGTTTTTATGGGGTCAAAAGCAAGAGCGCACCCCAACTTGGTATGGTATTTTTCTAGAAGATGGCACTGAAACGGAGTCCGTTGATGTTATGCATTATCTTTGGAGTAAAAAATGGCCAAAAAATAGAACTCCACAAATAAAATCATTTACATTAAATAACAAAACAGCCTACCAAAATGTAATTTTACAATCAGGTAAAAATAATACTGCATCCGTTAACATTCATGATTTTGAAAACGATAAAATCAACTATAAATGGGAAATATTACCAGAAAGTATTGATTTACAAGATGGAGGGGATCATGAAAATAAACCAAAGGCAGTTTCTTTAAACAAAATAAATCAGAAGGACGGAATTTTAACTTTTAGGACTCCAAAAAAAGGGTATTACCGATTATTTGTATATGCTTATGACGGTAATAATCATGCAGCAACTGCAAATATTCCATTTATGGTTGAGTAATAACTAAAACGAATATATATTGAGAAACCTCTTTAGAAATAGTTATTTTTATTGAGGTTTTAATATAATAAAATAAAAGCAAGACAATAAAAATGAGTCAAAATCAGATATTTATAGGTAGTGTAAAAGCTAATTTTGAGGAAAATGAAGTAGAAGGAAATTTTGTAACTATAGATAACGAAAATTTTTATAAAATTTCAAATAGCAATGCAATGCGACCATTTTTTATAAGTATTGTTAGCGACTCAAATCACTGGATGTTTATTTCAAGCAATGGTGGCTTAACTGCCGGAAGAAAAGATTGTAATACTGCACTTTTTCCGTATTATACAGATGATAAAATAACCGAATCTTCTGAAATTACTGGAAGTAAAACTGCTCTTTTGGTTCACAAAAAAGACAAATCGTTGTTATGGGAACCCTTTTCAGGAACGTATGAAGGTGTTTATGATATTCAAAGAAATTTGTATAAAAACAGCTATGGAAATAAAATAATTTTTGAAGAAATTAATAATAATCTTGGTTTAACTTTCAGATATCAATGGAATTCTAGTAATCGATTTGGATTCGTAAAAAAATCAACTTTAATTAATAATACTAATGAAAAAATTCAGATTAGAATATTAGATGGTATTCAAAATATTGTACCATACGGTTTAACTTCCGATTTACAAAACACCCGCAGTAATTTAGTGGATGCTTATAAAAAAAATGAATTGGAAGGTTGTTTAGGAATTCATGCTTTAAGTGCTATTATTGTTGATAAACCAGAACCAAGCGAAGCATTAAAAGCAACAATAGTATGGTCTGTTGGGTTAGAAAATTCTACGTATTTAGTTTCTTCATTACAATTAAATAACTTTAGAAAAGGAGAAACAGTTCAACAGGAAACAGAAATTAATGCAGAAAAAGGGGCTTATTTTAGTGTTTCAGAATGTACTCTAAAACCAGAAGAAAATAAAAGTTGGTTGATTGTTGCAAATGTAAATCAAGGACCATCTTCAATAGTTGAAATATTAGAGAAATTAAAACAAAAAAAGGAGCTTTATGCTGAGGTTTTGCGAGATGTTAAATTAGGAACGCAAAACTTAATTGAATTGACAGGGAATGCAGATGGATTGCAACTCACTAAGGATAGTCTTCAAAATACACGTCATTTTTCTAACACGATTTTTAATATTATGCGTGGTGGTATTTTTGATGATAACTATCAAATGGAGAAGGATGATTTTGTGAAATATATTTCAAAAGCAAATAAAGAAGTTTATCATCAAAATGAAAAGATTTTAGCTCAATTACCACTTGTTTTTTCAATAAAAAAATTAAAAGAATTCGCATTAAAAAATGAAGACGCAAATTTTAAGCGATTGTGTTTGGAATATATGCCGCTTAAATTTAGTAGAAGACATGGAGATCCTAGCCGCCCTTGGAATAAATTTTCAATAAATACACGTAGTGAAATAGATGGCTCAAAAATATTGAATTATGAAGGGAATTGGCGTGATATTTTTCAAAATTGGGAAGCGTTAGCACTTTCATATCCTGAATTTATTGAAAATATGATTCATAAGTTTTTAAATGCAACCACATTTGAAGGCTATAATCCGTATAGAATTACTAAAGATGGGTTTGATTGGGAAGTTATTGAACCTAACGACCCTTGGTCGTTTATTGGGTATTGGGGAGATCATCAAATTATTTATTTACTGAAATTTTTAGAAATTATTGAAAACTATTATCCTAAAAAACTAGCCGATTATTTTAATCAAGATTTGTTTGTATATGCCAATGTGCCGTATAAAATTAAAAGCTATGCTGAAACTCTAAAAAATCCAAAAGATACTATTGATTTTGATTCTAATTTAGATGTATTAATTAATAAAAGAAAAGCTGAATTAGGTGCTGATGGAGCATTGCAAACAAACCAAAACAATACAATTTATAAAGTAAATTTAATTGAAAAATTATTAGCAACAGCATTGGCAAAACTTTCTAATTTTATTCCTGAAGCTGGTATATGGTTAAATACACAAAGACCTGAATGGAATGATGCTAATAACGCATTAGTTGGTAATGGCGCTTCTATGGTAACTCTTTATTATTTAAGGCGATTTTTAGAGTTCTTTGAAGAAATTGTTTCAAACATGAAAATTGAAGAGATTGCTATATCAGAAGAAATGAGTAATTTTTTTATTGACATTTCAGCAACGTTTAAAAAATTTGAAGAGGTCCTTTCTAATAACATTTCAGACAAAGACCGAAAAACTATTTTGGATGGTCTTGGTACAGCAGGAAGTAACTATAGAATAACTATATATGAAAATAATTTCACAGGAAACAAAAAACAAATTTCAAAGAAGGATTTGTTGAGTTTCACAAAAATCACCTTAAAATATATAGATCATTCCATTAAGGTAAATAAAAGAGCAGACAATTTATATCATTCCTACAACTTAATTACCATTAAAAATGATCAAGAAATTTCTATTGCGAATCTACCAGAAATGTTGGAAGGTCAAGTAGCAATTTTAAGCACGGGTTATATTTCTTCTAAAGCAGCACTTAAAATTTTAGAGGCAATGAAAAGCAGCCCGTTGTTTAGAGAAGACCAATATAGCTATTTATTATACCCAAATAAAGAACTCAAAAGGTTTGTTGTTAAAAATAATATTCCTAAAAACGCAGTGGTAAAATCACCGCTATTAACACAACTTTTACAAGATGGCAATAGGCAAATTATTGAAAAGGATAGTTTAGGAAATTATCATTTCAATGGTAATTTTAACAATGCAAACAGTCTTAATGAGGCATTGGAAAACCTACCTAAAGATAAATATAATACTTTAATTCAAAAGGAAAAACAACACCTGCTAACCATTTTTGAAAATGTTTTTAATCATAAATCATTTACAGGTAGATCAGGTACTTTTTTCGGTTATGAAGGATTAGGTTCTATTTATTGGCATATGGTTTCTAAATTAGTTTTGGCGGTTCAGGAATGTTGTTTAAAAGCAATAGATAACAAAGATAATCCGATTGTTGTTGGAAAATTATTAGATCATTATTATGAAATTAAAGATGGACTTGGAGTACATAAATCTCCAAAATTATATGGTGCTTTTCCAACCGATCCATATTCACACACACCAGCAACCAAAGGAGCGCAACAACCCGGTATGACAGGTCAAGTAAAAGAAGACATCTTAAGCAGATTTGGAGAGTTAGGGGTTTCTGTTAAAGAAGGTAAACTTCAATTTAAGCCAAGTTTATTAAGAAAAGAAGAGTTTTTAAAAACTTCAAAAACATTTGCATATACGGATGTTAATAAGCAAAAAAAACAAATTAAATTAGATAAAGATTCACTGTGTTTTACCTATTGTCAAGTACCTATAATTTATAAACTTGCCAAGAAAAACACCATGGAAATAATATTTTCAAATGGCGATAAAAAAAATCATAAAAGTTTAATTTTATCAAACCATTTAAGTGAACAAGTTTTTAGTCGTCAAGGAGATATAAGTTGTATTAAAGTATCTTTTAATTTTAATTAATTATATATTGATTTTTATGAATTCCAAGTCAAAATTTTTAGAAAAGTATTTTAAACCAATTGCGTTGATTTTCACCTTATTTATTTTTGCTTGCAACCAACCAACAAACAAAGATTTAGTAGTAAAAAGAATAAATACAAGGTTAACGCAAAAAGTTATTGAACATCGAATTGACAGCCTATTACCTTTGTTTACACTTAGCGAAAAGATAGATTTGGTTCACGCCCAATCAAAATTTAGCACATCGGGTGTTGCGCGATTGGGAATTCCGGAGTTATGGATGTCTGATGGGCCTCATGGCGTTCGTGCAGAAATTAGTTGGGATGATTGGAGCTATGCAGGGTGGACGAATGATTCGATTACAGCTTTTCCAGCATTAACTTGTTTGGCGGCTACATTCAATCCAAAATTAGCTGAATTATATGGTAAAAGCTTAGGGGAAGAAGCACGTTATAGAAAAAAAGATATTATTTTAGGTCCTGGTGTCAATATTTATAGAACTTTTAAACGGACGTAATTTTGAGTATATGGGCGAAGATCCGTATTTATCTTCAATAATGGTGGTGCCTTATATTCATGGTTTGCAATCTATGGGGGTTGCTGCTTGTTTAAAACATTATGCTTTAAATAATCAAGAATTGTATCGCGATAAAATTAATGTACATGTGAGTAAACGTGCTTTACACGAAATATATTTACCCGCTTTTAAAGCTGCAGTTACAAAAGGTCAAGTTTGGTCTGTAATGGGTGCTTATAATCAATATATGGGAGAGTTTTGTTGTCATAATGATTATTTACTAAACCAAGTTTTAAAAAAAAATTGGCAGTTTGATGGCGCTGTTATAACTGATTGGGGTGGTGCTCACGACACAAAACAAGCCGCATTAAACGGGTTGGATATTGAAATGGGAACTGGCTCAGACGGTTTAACTTATTCATTAAAAAATGCCTATGACAATTATTTTATGGCGCAGCCTTTATTAGATAAAATTAAATCGGGAGAAATAGCAGAAATATATTTAAACGATAAAGTAAAACGCGTAATGCGATTGCGTTATCGCACCAATATGATGCCAAATCGTCCGTCGGGTAAAATGAATAATATAGCGCATTTACAAGCTGCTAGAAAGATTGCAACTGAAGGCATTGTGTTATTAAAAAATGAAGCCAATTTTTTTCCTATAAAATCAGATGCTAAAATTACCATTGCTGTAATTGGAGAAAACGCCACAAGATCTATGTCAAAAGGCGGTGGCTCATCAGAATTAAAACCAAAAACCGAAATTTCGCCTTTAAGAGGAATAAAAGAAAGATTTAAAAATGCCACCATTATTTATGCTATAGGATATGGTTCAGGACAATCAGTTTATGGTTCAGTAAAACCTTCGCCATATAATGCTAAAAAATTGAAGAAAGAGGCTTTAAAAGTTGCTGCTAAAGCAGATGTCGTGCTTTTTATGGGAGGTCTAAATAAAAGTCATCAACAAGATTGTGAAAATAGCGATCGTTTAAGTTATGGTTTGCCTTTTGGTCAAGAAGATTTGATTCAAGAAATCTCTAAAATAAATAAAAATATAGCGGTTATTTTAATTAGTGGTAATGCGGTGGCAATGCCTTGGATAAACGATGTTAAAACGGTTATACAAAGTTGGTATTTAGGTAGCGAAGCAGGTAACGCTATTGCAGATGTTATTAGTGGAGCTGTAACCCCATCGGGTAAACTTCCCTTTACCTTTCCTATGAAATTAGAAGATAACGCCGCCATTTCATTTGGTAAAATATCTTATCCTGGTGATGGCGTTAACGAGTATTATAAAGAAGGTATTTTGGTGGGTTATCGTTGGAACGATACTAAGAATTTAAAACCCATGTATGCTTTTGGCTACGGATTATCATATACCACATTCAACTTTTTAGATATAGTATCCAATAAGAAAAATTATAGCGAAGATGAAATAATAAAAGTTGATTGTACTCTTAAAAATACAGGAAAAGTTGCTGGTGCAGAAGTGATTCAGGTATATGTAGGAAAACCAAATTCTAAAGTAAAAAGAGCTTTAAAAGAGTTAAAAGGATTTGACAAAGTTTTTTTAAAATCTGGTGAATTGAAAAAAGTAAGCCTTACTATTAATGTTAGCGATTTGAAATATTATGATGAAAAAGTTTCAGATTGGGTACTTGAAAAGGGAGAATATATTATTTATGTTGGAAATGCTTCTAATCATATTTTAAAAGAGTTGAAAATCAGAATAGATGATTAGTATTCAATTATTTTAAGTAAATCTTAAAAAATAGAGAAAGTATATATTTTGTATTAATGAAAGCATTTAAAATTTTATAAACTTTAATATAATTATGAGAAATTACATTTTGGCAGTTTTAATTATTTTTTTTATGGTTTCTTGTCAAAAAAAAGAACATTTAATTTGGCAAGATAATTTTGATGGAACATCTTTAAATGAATTATTTTGGAATTTTGATATTGGAAATGGTTGCCCAAATTGTGGTTGGGGAAATAATGAATTGCAGATTTACACCAAAAAAAATTACACAGCTAAAAATGGGCTACTTACTATTATAGCTAAATTAGAAGATTCGGTTTATACATCTACAAGAATTACCACTAAAAATAAATTTAGTTTTCAATATGGAACTATAAAAATGAGAGCTAAATTACCTATTGGTAATGGAGTTTGGCCTGCATTCTGGATGTTGGGCTATAATATTGATACTGCCAAATGGCCACAATGTGGAGAGATTGATATTATGGAATATGTTGGAAAAGAACCAAATACTATTTATACTTCTTTGCATACTCCACAAAGTTTTGGAAACACCATTAATACAAAAAAAACTAAGATTACTTCTATAGAAGATGGTTTTCATATATATACAGTTAATTGGACTCGCAATAAAATAGAATTCTTTATTGATAATAAATGGGTTTATACATTTGCTCCTGAAAATAAGACCGAAAAAGTTTGGCCATTTAATAAACCATTTTATGTACTTTTGAATTTGGCTATTGGAGGTAATTTTGGTGGCCCAGAAGTAGATAATACTATTTTCCCTCAAAAATTTGTAATTGATTATATTAAAGTTTATAAAAATTAAATTATTAAAACCATGAGTACTAGATCAAACAAGCGAATCAACATTTATTTTATCACCATAGCAATAACTTTAGGAGGATTGTTATTTGGGTATGATACCGGAGTTATTAACGGTACCCAATTTTACTTTTCAAAATATTTTGAGTTAACGGGTGCCTTAAAAGGATTTATAGTAAGTAGTGCTTTGTTGGGTGCTTTGGTTGGAGCGGCAGGCGCTGGACTTTTAAGTAAAGAGATTGGACGAAAGAAATCCTTAATCATAGCCGCTGTATTTTTTATTATATCCGCTTGGGGATCAGGATTGCCAAGTATATTGCCGGAATCCACTACATTATTAGTTGTTTTTAGAATTATAGGCGGTATCGCCATAGGAATTGCTTCTATGAATGCACCCATGTACATTGCAGAGATTGCCCCCGCAGAAAAACGAGGAAACTTGGTAACATTTTATCAATTAGCTATTGTAATAGGTTTCTTCGTTGTGTTTTTAGCGACCTATTTTATTGGATCCGAATTAACCGAGAGCCAAAACATATCCTATGGATGGCGACATATGTTTTGGTCGGAATTGATTCCTGCATTTTTATTTTTATTCCTGCTATTTTTTGTACCAAAAAGTCCACGATGGTTAATGATAAATCATAAAGAGGACGAAGCAAAAGACATTTTAAAAAGAATACACGGAGAAGCAGTTGCTGAGAAGGAATTTTCAGAAATTAAAACATCCATAGAAAAAGACACAAAATCTGCCAAAGTATCGGTATTTACCAAATCGTTATTACCTATTGTAATTATAGGAACGATATTATCGGTTTTACAACAATTTACAGGGATAAATGCCGTGTTATATTACGGAGCAGATATTTTTGAACAAGCCTTAGGTTTTGGACAAGATGATATTTTAAAACAGCAAATATTATTAGCTACAGTTAATTTACTATTTACGTTTATCGCCATGTTTACGGTAGATAAATTAGGAAGGAAACCTTTACTGATAATTGGAGGATTTGGTATGTTAGCAGGATTTTTAATAATGGGCTTTACACTATATGGGAGTGATTATGCTAGTTTAAATTCAGCAGGAATACACACAATTTCTAAAATGGAAGGGATTATAAGTTTAATTGGTATTTTACTTTTTATTGCATCCTTTGCCATGTCTATGGGACCCGTGGTTTGGGTAATATTATCAGAAATATTTCCAAATAAAATACGAAGTGCAGCGATGTCTATAGCCGTAGCAGGGCAATGGTTGGCAAATTATTTTGTATCGCAAACTTTTCCAATTATGGTAGATAGCGACGCCAATAAGCTACAAATGGATGGAGGAATTTGGAACAATTCACTACCCTATTTTGTATTCTCGTTCTTTATCATCATCATTATTGTGTTTGTATGGAAGTTTATTCCTGAAACTAAAGGAAAAACTTTAGAAGAAATGGAAAAAGTTTTTCAAAAATAGAACAAAATATTTTATAAAAAAAGTACCAAATTAAAATGAAATTTGGTGCTTTTTAA
>Ga0209633_10000336_pt1 | contig 55928 bp, 37 predicted proteins | sample Cruoilmetagenom1_FD_187290 | JGI IMG/M metagenome (GOLD analysis project Ga0209633, IMG submission 187290) | Oil polluted marine microbial communities from Coal Oil Point, Santa Barbara, California, USA - Sample 1 (SPAdes) (version 2) | ecosystem: Environmental > Aquatic > Marine > Oil seeps ... | reverse complement strand
TGTCATGACTCGCCATGTTGGATTTTCCCTGTCTCCATTCGGTGTAAAGAACTTAGGAAATCCTAAAACCGAAATTGTTTCTTCAAGAATACCACACTCGTTTTTGTCTCTGATGTAAACTGTATGAAGACCACTTGAAACATTTGTAAATACAAAACTGTCTTGGTAAATACCATCAACGTCATCTATGGCAATTTCATAATCACCTTCTACAGAAAGAGTAATAGTCACTATATTATTTGGTGCCACACCAACCACATTGATACTTTCTATAGTTGCTATTTCAGAAGCTAATACTGTAATTGTTCTGCTAGATGAACAACCATTTGGATCTGTAACAATTACTGTGTAAACACCAGGATCTGTTACATCATTGAATAAAGTAGTGATTTCGGTTGCAGTACCATTAAAAAGCCATTCGTAATAATAATTGTTAGGTAAATCATTAAGAACACCTCCAAAAATAGTTAATGGTTCTGGGAGTGTGTTTAAACAATATATAAAGGTCTCATCTGCTTCTAACAAAGGTGTGTAAAGCACGTTTAGGTTAACTGTAGAAATACTAAAACACTGATTATTACTAGTAACTTTTACATAAATAGTTTGTGAATTTCCGATAGTGTTTTCAAAAGTATTAGATAATGAGTTAGTTTCATTAAAGGCATCATCTTCTGTTTCATAATAGCGAATTTCAGCATCTATTGGAATTTGACTTAGAATAGAATCTTCAATTTCAGATAAATTGAAAGTGCTAAAACCATCTATAATCTCTCCATCACAACTTTCTAAGTCTGGAATATTTACAATGTTGTTAGACGTTTGTAGTTCTAGCCTTACAGTATCGAAACAATTGGCTTGATTTGCAATACGAGCATAAACGGGTTGATTTGTACTTGTATTTTGAAACGCTTGAGGATTTGTTATAGGATTATTATCAGCAATATCTGCTTGAGATAAGTAAAAACTATCTATATAAATATCTTGATTTCCATTGGTTAAATCATTAGAAGCATCAAACAAATTATAAGTTGTTAAACCATCTTGGTTAAGGTCGCATTCTGTTAATACAGAATCGGATCCAACAGGTAAAGGCGCATATTCAATAATAGCTTCTCCATAGGCAATACATCCATCCGCTAAAACGACTTCGACGTTATAAGTGCCAGCTTCGGTAACTATATAAGTACCACAATCTGTGCAACCAGCAGGTTCTGCTAATACTAACACATCATCTTTATACCAATTGTAAGCATTTTGCCCATCTTGATATGCATTTAACTCAGTTGTATTGTCTCCACAAAGCGCATTTCTAGTAGCAATAAGTCGGTTTGGTCCAATATCTGAGGATAGTTCAAAACTACTAGCTTTTAGAAAAACAGCAGAGTCGTATCTAGCATTTCCCTCATCTGCAATAACTAATTTTACGTGGTATGTTTCATTCGGAATTACATTTGCTGTTGCCGTTAAAATTGCCGTTTGACCATTAAAATTTATTGGAGAATTGGAACCATTATAGTTGCCAAAATATGTTTCGTTGATTGGAGGGCAGCTTCCTGGAACACCTGGTGTAACCGTCGTTACTTTTACAGGTGTATCTGTATTTGGTACTAACGCAATGTTTTCGTATTGATTTTGTCCAACTGCTGGACGAATTAAAAAACCAAAGACATCAGAATAATTACAACTGTTAGAATTATTTTCTTGATATTCTTCTGAAGCAAAAATGTATCTAAAACTCACTTGCGAAGCAACAGAAAGAAATTCGAATTCTAAAATTGTAGCGTTCGTATTTCCGCCTTCATTCAATACATTTTCTAAATCTAAATCACCTAGCCAATCTGTAGCATCATCATCACTTAAGCTATTATTTGGACCAGGTACATTTACTAATCGTCCTGTACTTAAAACAATACCACTTTCAAATGGGAATGTAGATCCAGAAGATTCAAAATATCCATAACTTTGATCTGTTCCTCCAAAATCTCCACCAACTGTTCTAGTGACAACAACGTCAGTAATACAATCACTGTCTATTAAAATATCTTCAATAAGTTGCTGAGGAGTATAGGTTTGGCTATCTACTGTAATGTTTTGAGAATACGTAAACAATGATATTAATAAGACAACTAAAAGGACTACGTGCTTCATTTCCAATTTAAGGGACAGCAAAGATAAGCATCTAATTTTAGAGGTGTTTATAAAAAATGTTAAAGAAATAGTGTTTTTAAATGGGAAAAGGGACCGATGATAGAAGACAGAAGACAGAAGACAGAAGACAGAAGACGGAAGACGGAAGTTATAATTTTCAACTAAACAACTAAACAACTAAACAACTAAACAACTAAACAACTAAACAACTAAACAACTTAACAACTTAACGCTTCAACGCAAAATGTCCTCTAACTTCAAAAGCAATATCTCCTTGTTGTATTTCTGCTAAAAACCAATAGTCTGTAGCTGGCATATTGTAACCATTATATCTGCCATCCCAACCTTGAGAATTAGAATTTAATTTTGTTATTAATTTCCCAAAACGATTAAATATGTAAACGACGCTTCCTGGTAAGGTTTCAATACCTATAATATGCCATGTTGGATTATCTAAATCTCCATTTGGAGTGAAGAATTTAGGAGCATCAACCACCACAACTTCTTTGGTAACATCTGCACAACCATTAAGATCAATAATTTTTACAGTGTGATAACCTAATGCAACATTTTCAAAAACATTGGATTCCTGTGGATTGCCATCATCTAAAACATAGACATAATTCCCAATACCACTAATAGTTATGGTTATGTTATTTGGGTCAGAGAAATCTACAGTTTCGGTTAAATCTATAGTTGCAGATTCAGATTCAGTTACATTGAAAGTGCTTTCAGTTATGCAATTGAATTCTGACTTTACAATTACAGAATAAGTGCCAATTTCTGTGATTTCAATTTCAGGACTTGTTTGGTTTGTAGACCATAAGTATGTATCTGTAGCAAAAAATGTTTCAGCAGAAACGACCAAAGGTAAATTATCTATACAAACCACTTGATCTGGAATAATAACAAATGGTTTTCGGTTTACAATCAATGAGAAATCAACAAGATTATAACAACCTGTTGCATTGTTTTCTATACGTGCTGTGATTGTTTCGTTGTTAAATCCGTTGTAAGCTTCACTATTAATTGGGTTTATTCCTTCATTGGCTTCAATAGGATTGTTAAAGTAAGTGACACTAAAACTATTGGGATTTTGATTGCCTAAAATAATTGTGGTTTGCTGGTTTAAATCGAAATCAAAAAAGCCGTCAAAATCGTCATCGCAAGTTTCAAGGTTTGGTGGTTGATTTGCTATTGGTAGTGGATTCACTCTAAGCTCAAAAGGATATATATAGTAACAATGTGTAGTGCTAAATTCTATACGAGCATAAATAATATCACTTGTACTGCTATAAATATAATTGGTATCTAAAACATTTTGGTTGGCAATAGCATCTGCTTCCGAATTAAAATAATTAAAGAGAACATTGAAATTTGTATCTACAATAACGTTATTTATTGTTGTTAAATCGAAACTATTGGCCTCGTTTTCGCAAATATCAAATATTTCAAAAGCATTTGTGGCAGGAGGAAGGTTCACATATAGTTCTAAAGGTACAAATGTGAAGCAGTTAGCTACAGAATTATACACTTTTATAAAAACGGTTTGTGGATTACTGGTATTAGAATAATTTTCTGGATTTAAAATTGGGTTGCTGTCAGTTTCTAAATCTTCAATAGATTCAAAATAGGAGATGCTGTTATCTGGATTGGTTGTTGTAAACAAATCAGCTTCTGCTGTTGTTAAATCGAAAGGTGTACTGGCATCATAATTGGTGTCGCATTCAAAAAGAGGTTCTGGAATAGTTGGATGCGGATTAACAATTAACGTAAAATTAGTTAAGCTAAAGCAGCCTGTTTGGTTATTTTCTATTCTAACGGTAATGAGTTGTTCATGCGGAGCAGTAATTATTAAATCCGTAGCATTTTCACCATTCCTAGCAGCTGTAAGGTTCAAGTGATAAGTTACCGTAAAATCATCTGGGTTTTGTGTGCCTAAAACGGAGTTGGTTTGCAATTCTATATCAAACTCTGCGAAACCATCATTGGACTCATCATCACAAGCTTCAATATCGTTTGGTTGATTGGCAATTGGAAGCGGATTAATTTGAAGAATAAAATAGTGAACAAAAAAGCAACCTGTAACAGGATCTTCAATACGTACAAAAATCATGTCATTTATGGTTTGGAACGTATAATTTGTTGCCAAAGGACTTGTATTGGTTTCAGCTTTATTAAAGGTTTCAAAATATGAAAAAAGAGCTTCTGTATCTTCATTGACCAAAGTTGACTCTATTTCTGTAAGATCAAAGTTACTTGTTGGGTTATCACAAATCTCAAAAATTTCAAACGCGTTAATTGGAGGCGGTAAATTGGTATTAATTTCTAAAGTAACTGCTGTGTAGCAATTTGCATCATTATTATAAACTCTGATATACAAAGTTTGCGGATTGCTCTGGTTGGTGTAGTTTGTTGGAGATGAAATTTGGTCTGTATTGGCTTCTAGATTTTCAAGATTTTCAAAATAAGAAATGGAAACATTATTGGGTAATATTGGATATAAATCTGCTTCGGCAGTAGTGAGGTTAAATGTGTTTATACCATCATAATCTGTATCGCAAATAGTAATTGGTTCTACCGTTGATGGAGCAGGATATACTATGGCATTAAATTGGGTTATAGAAAAACAATTGGTATCTATATTGGTAACTCTCGCAAAAATAGTTTCATTGTTTTGCGCATTATAATCTTCTGGTAATGCGTTTTCGCCAGTTTCGGCATCAATTAATGAATTATGGTAACTCACTATAAAAACACTTGGATTTTGCCCTTGTAGAATCGTGGAATTTTGAGCCGTTAGATTAAAAATTTCAAAGGTATCGTTAGAAGTATCATCACAAGCCTCTATATCATTTGGTGGATTTGCAATTGGTAAGGGATTTATAATAAGATCAAATGGATAAGAAAAGTAGCAACCTGTTGCACCATAAGTTAATCTTGCAACAATGCTATGCGTATTTGAAGTGTAAATATAGTTAGTGTCTAGTGGACTAAGATTGTCATTGGCATCAGTTAGTGTATTGTGATAGCTGAATATGATGTCTGTAGCATCATCAGTAATCAGCTCGTTTATAGTTGATAAATCGAAATTAGACGTTGGATTATCACAAATTTCAACCGATTCAAAATCGTTAATAGGAGGAGGTAAATTAACAATTAGATCCAACGGAACATTTACAAAACAATTACTAACCGTATTATTTACTTTAACATATACCGTTTGAGGATTTGAAGTGTTGTTATAGTTTTCTGGATCAGTAATTTGGTTGATATCTGCTTCTAAATCTTCAAGATTTTCAAAATATGAGACTACAATATTATTTTGTCTTACATCTAAAATTTCAACTTCTGAAATTGTTAAATCCCAATTTAATACACCATCATAGTTGTCGTCACAACGTACTGCAGGTGATGCAGAAAAAACAACAGGAGCAGAAATAATATTAATCTCAAAAGCAGAAATACCTTTACAATAATTGCCATTATCTACTCTAGCAAAAAGCGCTTGTGGATTTGTGGCGTTGGTATAATTTAATGGTACAGGATTTTGGTTGTTGTTGGCATCGAATTCCGTGGTGTGAAATGTAATATCTAAGGTTTCTGGGCTGCCAGCTATCATTTGGGCAGTGGTTTCATTCAAATCTATAGTCACAAAACCATCATTGCTAATATCATCACAAATAAAAATACTTGTTGCAGGATTAAAAATAGGAATAGAGCCAACCTCCAATTCAAACTGAGAAGTACCAAAACAATTTGGATCGGAATAACTTTCTACTCTAATATAAATGGTTTGAGGACTTGATGTATTTTGATAAACTGAATATTTGTCTATAACATTTGTGCCAACAAGTGCATTTGCTTCTGTTTCGTAATATAGGACTTGTTTATCTAATTGACCATTCAATATTTCTGCATCTTTTAAATAGAAATAAAAGTCTGCAACTCCACTAATATCTGCTTCACAATTCTCGAAATTCGTAATCGGAATAAACTGTGGTAAGGTATTAATATAAACATAAAAACCAGAAAGGTTAAAACAGCCTGTGGTTTCGTTTTCTACACGAGCATAAATATATGCTGTTGCGGTATTATAATTTTCTGGTGTGGCAATTTCATTTGTACCTTCAATTGCAAAACTGTAATTATCGTAGAATGTAATTTCAAGTCCAGCAGTAGAGGTTACTATTTCTGGAATTTTAGATTCTAAATTTACATTAGAAATACCATCGTTGTCATTATCACATATAATTATAGATTCTGGGTACATTATTTCTGGGGCATCTACTACGTTGACCTCTAGAGTAGAAATGTCATAACATTCTGTTTGTACATTCGTAACTCTTATGTAAAATAACTGAGGGTTAGTTGTGTTGTAAACAAAATCGGGAAGTATGTTTTCATTGTTTATTGCATCATCTTCTGTAAGGTAATATTTTATATTAACGGCTGGGACACCTTGACCTGCAACAGTGTTAAAAGTATCCATAACTAAAGTTGTAAAACCATCATTGTCTTCATCGCAATAATCTACACTTTGAGGTGTTAAAACTACGGCTGGTGCAATTACCAGTGAGACATTTATAAACCCTTCACAGTCATCTACTGTTACAATCGCATATATAGTTGTACCATTATCAGTTACATTATAAGGAACAGTATTATCTATAGGATTGACGTTATTATCTCTATCATCTTCCGATTCGAAAAATATAATTGTAAAATCGTCATCATTGCCATAGAGTTCTGCGGCAACGGCATTTAAATCAAAATTGGCTATACCATCGTTTGAAATATCGTCACATTCTATAATTGCATTAGATGATGCACCTGTTAAAATAATATTAGTGTGCAATTGTAAATTTGAAACAGTATAACATCCTGTTGTTGGATTTTGAACACGAATAAAAATCACTTGAAAATCTGGTGTAGTATTTACATAATTCTCAGGATCTGCAATTGGGTTTATGTTGTTTTGGGCATCATAATTAGTAATATGAAAGCTAACATCTAAACCTGTAAGTCCTTGCAGAACATTGTTGATTACAGTGGTTAAATCAAAATTTCCAAAACCATCTTCATCGTCCTCGCATGCGTTAATCGTTTGGTCTTGTACATTAACAGCAGGAACATCTTGTAATTCAATAGAAATCGAAGTTGTAGAAAAACAACCTGTAATTGCATTGTAGATTCTTACATATAATGTTTCGGAAATATTTGAGTTAGAATAAGGAGAAAAAATAGGATTAACACCTAAATCTGCTTCAGGTTGTGAGTAATGATAAGTGACATAGGTATTACTGCTTCCGTTTAAAATCTGAGCATTGGCAACGTTTAAATCTACTAAAGTATAACCATCTAACGTAGGATCTGCACAAGCAATAATAGGGTCTGGTTCTACATATTCTGGTTTTTCATTTACAATTAAATTGAATGTTGAATATGCTAAACAACCGTTTATAGTGTCTTCAATTCTAACAAAAATTGGTTGAGGAGAGCTTGTATTTTGAATAGGTCCTAAAATGGGATTGCTGTTGTTTTGAGCATCGTCATTTGTATAATGATAACTAATATTATAACTAGATGGAGGCACAGAGGCCAAAACCTCATTGTCTTTTGTGGTAAGGTTGAAGGTTTCTATACCATCATTTGAGGCATCATCACAAAAAATATAATCCGAAATTTGAGTTGAGGGTTGTTCAGAATCTAATGTGATTATAACCGTATCTTCAATAACACATGAGGTTTCGTTGAGCTGTATGGTAATTTCAACTTTATAAGTGCCAGAAGATACTGCTTCTAAGGTTGAATTATTTTCACCAGTAATGAGAACATTATTTTGAAACCATTGATAGGACGCTTGCGAATTTTGAATATCACCATTTAAAAATACAGAGTCTCCACATGTTGTAATATCTGGACCTAGATCTACATTAGCATTAAAACTATTGCCTTCTATAAATACGGCAGAATCGAAAAAATTATCATCTTGATCGGCTATAACCAATTTAATCTGATATTCTACATTTGGCTGAATTGTTGCAGTGGCAGAAAGTACAACGGTTCTTCCGTTGTAATTAGTATCACCAACATTATAGCCTTCAAAAAAGCCTTCATTTTGTGCAGGACATCCAACATCACCTAATATTTCATTGTGAATAGTATTTGTATTTACAGGAGTTGATGTGCCTGGAATTAACGCGATATTAGAATATGGGTTGGATGAGCCAGCTTCGCGAATTAAAAATGCAAATCCGTCTGAGTAAAAACAGGGGAATTCTTGTTGGTATTCTTCAGAAGCCAATAAGTAGTTGAATTGAATTTGATTAGCAACAGAAATAAAGTTGAATTGTATTGAAGTCGCATTTAATGTTTCGTCTATGCCTAAGGCATTTTCTAAATCTGTATCTGTTCCCCAAGATTCATCACCTTCATTTAGCGGATTTGTATTAAGCGTGTTACCTGCAGAGTTCACATTTCCTGTGGTTAGTAGAATACCGTTTTCAAAAGGGAAACTAGAATTTCCACGTTCAAAAGAACCATAACTATTAAGCCCATTTACAGAGCCGTTAATACCTGAAGTTATGTTTGAAATTTCAACACAATTTTGTCCTAAGTTTTGTTGAATAAGTTGTTCTAAAGGCAAGGAATCATCCGTAGTAATTTGCTGCGTATGTACGCAACAAAAGCTAAGTAAAGTAATAACGAATGATAGGGAATACTTTAATTTCACAATTTTTATTTCGAAAAATAAGCGCAGGTTAAGATGCGCTTAAATAATTTCAATGCAATTTAAGGGAGAAAAAAGTACTAAAAAATCCCCATTAAAGGGGATTTTTTAAGGCAACTTACCTATTTATTTGGATGAATGGCAGTTAGTTAAGATTTGTGTTCTAGATAATGAGATTTAACGTTTTAAAGTGAAATGACCTTTTACTTGAAATGCAATGGAGCCACGTTGTACATCTGCTACAAACCAGTAATCACTAGTTGGCATTTTTTCTCCATTATATCTACCATCCCAACCTGGACTATTTGAATTTAATTGTGTAAGTAGTTTTCCGTAGCGATTAAAAATGGTGATAACTGTACCAGGCAAAGTTTCTATACCAATAATATGCCATGTGTCAAACGCTCCATCATTGTTTGGTGTAAAGAATTTAGGAATATCAACTACCAAAACTTCTTTAGTAACGTTTGCACAACCATTTAGATCGATGATAGTTACTGTATGGTAACCCATAGCTACATTAGTAAACACATTAGAGTCTTGAGGTTCAAAGCCGTCTAGTTGATATAGGTAATTACCAATACCACTTATGGTTACTGTAATATTGTTTGGGTCTGAAAAATCAATGACTTCAGTTGTTTCTATGGTTGCAGCTTCAGATTCGGATACTCCAAAATTGCGTGTGTTTTCACAACCAAATTCTGATGTTACAGTTACCCAATAGCTGCCAATATCTGTGATTTCTATTTCTGGGGTAATTTCTCCTGTGGACCATAAATAAGTATCTGTTGGATAGTTTGTGTTTGCTGATACTAATAATGGCATATTATCTAAACAAATGACTTGGTTACCAAGCTCTATGATTGGAAGCGGATTTATAATGGCAGAAAATTGAGCTATACTGTAACAACCAGTGCTGTTGTTTTCTACACGAGTATAGATTACTTCTCCATTAAAAGCCATATAATCTGTAGTTAATACTGAGTTATTTTCATTTGCTTGAAGCTCAGTGTTATGATACGTTACCGTAAATAAGCTAGGATTCTGACTTCCTAAGATACTAGAGTTTTGTTGTGATAAATCGAACTCTAAAATGCCATCAAAGTCATCATCACAAGCCATTAGATCATTCGGCTCATTGGCTATTGGCAAAGGTTCTACATTTAAATTAAATTGATAGTACGTAGAACAATGTGTAGTACTGTATTCCGTTCTTACAAACAACGTATCAAAATCTGTTTGATAGATATAGTTAGTATCTAAAGCATTTGTATTAGCAATAGCATCTACTTCATTAGAAAAATAGCTAAATAAAACATTAAAATTAACATCTCTTGCAATAGCGTTTATTTCTGTTAAATCTACGCTATTGCTATCATTTGCACATATAGTATATACTTCAAAATCATTAATATGAGGAGGTTGATTTACAATTAATTCTATAGGAAGTATTGTAGAACAATTAGATATAGTGTTGGTTACTTTTATATATGTAGTTTGTGGATTAGACGTGTTTGTATAGCTCTCAGGATTTGCTATTGCGTTAACATTAGCCTCAGAATCGTCAAAATTCTCATAGTAACTAATTACAAGATCTTCTTGTCTTACATCTAAAATATTCTCTTCTGCAATAGTTAAATCAAATACAAGTGAACCATCAGTGTCATCATCACATTCTATTATTGGATCAACTGGAGCAACATCAGGAGTAGAAATTACATTAACAACAAAAGATGTAATAGACTGACAGATTGTTCCATTATCTATTTGAACAAATATTTGTTGTGGATTTACTGTATTAGCAAATTGTTCAGGGATTTCGTTTGTATTATTTATTGCATCTTCTTCAGATGTAAAGAATTTTATAGTTTGTATATCTGAAATGCCAGCAGATACTTCAGCAATTGTGTTTGAAAAATCTAATTGTACCGAACCATCAACAACACTATCGTCACACACAAACCAATCACTTGGTTCGTTATATTCAGGGTTGGTACCAACTTCAATAGTAAAAGATGATGTAGAATAACAAGACTCATCTGATATATTATCAATTCTCACGTAGATTTGTTGCGGATTACTAATATTTTCATAGATACTAGTTTTATCAATAGCATTTGTTTTATTATCTGCATCTGCTTGGCTGAGATAGTAATAAACTTCTTTACCAGTTTGCCCACTTAAGGCTTCTATATCTTTATTTTCAAAAACAAATTCACCTATACCATCTGAGTTGTCCTCACAAAAATTGAGTTCATTAATATAGTTGGATAAATCACCAACAAATGGTAATGTGTTTACAATAATATCTAGCTCTTCAATAGTGTAACATCCAGTATTAGTGTTTTCTACACGCATATATGCAATTTCAGTTTGTGCTGCATAATTAGAAATGTCAGTCATTGGATTTTCATCTAATTGCGCTTCGTTTAAACTATTATGAAACGTAACAGATCGGTTTGGTGTTGCTAAAATTGAATTAGGAATACTATTATTTAAATTTATAGTAGAAAAACCATCTCTATCTGCATCACAAATAACGATATCTTGAGGTTTTTCACTTTCTGGTGCTGGTAAAACCGTAACCTCAAAGGAATTATAATCAAAACAACCTGTTTCTGAAAACGTAATTCTAGGGAATAATGTAAACGGATTTGTTGTGTTTGTATATAAGTTTGGTAACGCATTAGTGTTGTCTATAGCATCTTGTTCTGTTGGGAAGTAAGTAACATTAAAGCCTTCTTCTCCATTGGTTACATCAAGGTTTAAGGTCGATAAATCTGTTGTTGCAAAGCCGTCTTGATCTATATCACAAACTATTAAACTTACTACAGATTCAAATTCTATAATAGGAAATAATATTAAATCAAACTCAGCAATTTCATAACACGTTGGGCTTTGTAAACCAATATATATGGTCTGTGGATTATCTTGCGAATCATAAGGCAAAGTCTTATTAATAGGATTTGTTTGATTATCTCTATCTGTTTCCGTTTCGTAAAATTCTACTTCAACATCTGGTAATAAGTTAATGATACCAATTTCAATATTAGCAAAATCAAATTCTTCCGTACCATCATCACCTATATCACATAAGGTGACATCTCTAATGTTTGTGGCTGTTAATAGTAAATTAGTATGCACTTCTATCGGAGTAATTGAAGCACAACCTGATGCGCCATTTTCTACTCTTATATATAAGGTTTCCACTTCTGCGCTAGCATTGGTGTAGTTGGTTTCATCTGCAATAGGATTTGTTCCAGACGTTGCATCTTCAGCTGAGACATGAAATGTAACAGTGACACCAGTTAATCCTTCTAGCACTTCTGGAATAATAGACGTTAAATCGAACTGCGCAAAACCGTCATGATCAGTATCACAGGCATCAATATAATGAGGTTCCATATTAATTACAGGACTCTCTATAACACTAATATCTATAGTAGTAGTGCTTATACAACCCGTTTCCGGATTTTTAACACTTACAAATAATTGTTCAGTTGCGTTAGTATTTGTATAAGGCATCGGAAACGCATTTACACCAGCATCTGCATCTGCAGCTGAGCCATGATAAGAAACTACAAGGTTGGTTTGACCAAGCGTAATTTCGTTATCACTAAGCGCATTTAAATCCATTGCAGTACTGCCATCAGGAGTTTGATCGTCGCAAATTGTTAAAGGTGTTGGGTTAGTAATGATGGGTTTAGAATTTACAATTAAGTTAAATGTTGAAAAAGCCAAACAACCATTAACCGTATCTTCAATTCTTACATGGATAGATTGTGGGTTTCCTGTATTTTGAATAGCACTTGTAATCGCATTACTATTACTAATGGCATCTGCATTACTATAATGATAAGAAATTGTATAAGTAGATGAAGGCACAGAAGCTAAAACTTCTGCATCTTTGGTAGATAAATCGAACGTTTCGAGACCGTCTTCACTTATATCATCACAGAGCTGATAATCTGTAATTGGATCGGATGTTTGTGTAGAACTTAAGGTCACGTTTATATCATCTTCTATAACACAAGAGCTTCCTGCAAGCGGAAGTTCAATCTCTACACGGTAATTTCCTGTTAACAGAGCAGTTAAAGTAGATTGCGTTTCAGAAGGAATTAGGACATCGTTTAGGTACCAAGAATAAGTTGCATTTGGGTTAGCAATATTACCATCTAAAACAGTACTCGTAGCACAAGTTGAGAAATCTTCGCCTAAATCTACAGAAGCATCAAAACTATTACCTTCAATAAATACGGCAGAATCATAATTTTGATCGGTTTGATCTGCAATGACCAGTTTAATTTGATATTGTACATTTGGTTGAATTGTTGCTGTTGCAGAAAGTACAGTGGTTCTACCATTATAATTAGTATCTCCTACGTTATAACCTTCAAAATATTCTTCGTTTGAAACTCCGGTAAACCCAATAATCTCATCATGTACTGTATTTGTGTTCACCGGAGTTGTACTTCCAGGAATTAAAGCGATGTTGGTATAAGGATTACTAGTGCCAGCTTCTTTTATTAAAAAGGCAAAACCATCTGAATATTCACATGGAAAATTACCAAAATATTCTTCGGAAGCCAATATATAATTAAATTGTATTTGATTTGAGATTGAAATAAACTCAAACTCAATAGAAGTCGCATTTACAGTGCCTGAAATCCCTAAAGCCGTTTCAAGATCACTATCTGTAAGCCAAGTTGCATCTCCTTCGTTAAGAATGTCATTATTTTGACCATTACCTGCTGAGGTAGCATTTCCGGTTGTTAAAACAATTCCGTTTTCGAAAGGGAAACTTGAAGTTGCACGTTCAAAATATCCAAAACTGCCTATACCTATAGAAGTTCCGTTTGAAGGTGATGAAATATTAGAGACTTCTACACAACCTTGTATAAGTGTATTTTGAATTAAGTCTTGAGGTGAAACTGAATTATCTACGGTAACTTGTTGTGCAAAAGATATACTACAAATTAGGCCTATAAATAAGCAGAGGGAGCGATTAAAATAAGTCATTAGTTTCGGTTAAGTTTAAAAATTTAGTGTAGGGTAGATTTGGGGTCTGCGCAGACACATTCTTTTAATATGGGCGAAATGTAAACTTAAAAAAGATGAAATACAAAAAAATACGATGAAATACGTAAAATGTTAACATATTAAAGCTTAAAAAGCAATTTTAAACTAAAAAAGACCTCGAAAGAGGCCTTTCTTCCCAAATTGAATTCAAAAGATTTCTACACTTATGTGCTAGAAATTGCTTAACCCGAAACTCAATATTTTTATTTCTTATTATAAAATATAGAAAATTAAATCTCTAAATTTTTAATTTTTGTACAATTTTATTTTGAGGGAAATTTTAAAAAATGAAGAGGGAAATAACAACTAACTTTTGTTGTTGGATATAAAACTAAAGGAAGTAAAGGACAACTGCAAAAAAATAAGACGAACGGACTAAAACTTTAACGTTTTTAATAATTTACATACACCCAACCCATAAAAGGTTCATAATTTGGATCGTTTAAATTCAAAATATAGAAATACGTGCCTACAGGAACTCTATTACCAGTATTATTAAGACCTCTGTTTATTTTACCATACCAAGGCTTATCATTGTTGCCTTCAAAAATTAGTACACCATAACGGTTATAGATTTGTAATTGGTGCTCTGTGAATATATCGTATAAACCTTGAATATTAAACCAATCGTTTTTAGTATCATTATTTGGTGAGAACCCTTGAGGAATATAAGGTGGACAATTTTCAATGGTTAAGTTAAATTCAAAGATCTCATAGCATGGAATACTTACCAATCGCATATAAATAGTTTCAGGATTTGATATATTATTATAATCGCTAGGAATTAATATTGGATTTGTCTGCGTTTCTAAATCTTCTATGGAGCGATAAAAATTAACATCTTCTTCATTATAGTCTAAAGTCCCAAGTGCTTCAAATAAATTATAAGTGGCAGTTTCAAAACCTTCATTGCAACCAATAAGGTTTGGAAGTTTTATTATTTCAGGATTAATAAGTAATCCAATATCAACTACAGCGAAATTATTGCTTTCATCTGTTTCGGTAACCACACCAGTCATTGTACCATCATCATCTATGCTGGCTAAAATATTTATACTAGTACCAGAGACTTCTGGTAAATTGAGAATAATAGAATTACTTTCACTTGCATTAATGGCAATATCACTAAGCGTTTCACTTTCGTCAATAAATAGGTCATCGCTGTAAAAAGCAATTGGAGTATTAGCAGGTAAAAACTCTGTGCTGTTAAAGTTATTTACAGTATAAAAAACTTCTATACTATTGTCACCACAATTTACTATATAATTATCAATTGTAATAGTCGCATCTGGTAACCGGCTATTTAAAACTGTAATCATATTATTTATGATAATAAGATCGGCTTGATACGTTCCATTAATATCTAAACCACCTGTAGTGAGTTTAATTAAAACCTCTGTATCTCCAATTGAGATGTTATTCTCTATGTTGTAAACATCTAAATCGCCATTAAAAAAGGTATCTGAGTTAGTGAACGTATTAGTGCCATTGAAAGCGTTATCAGCTAAATTTAATGGAGGATTGGATATAATGTTATTATTAATTGAAAGCGATTCTCCATAGTTAAGTGCATTATCACCTTCCCAAGCTAGGAAGCCAATTTTGGCTCCTATATTATCTAAAACATTTATGTTTGTTAATGTAATTTCTAATTCCGGTACATTTCTATTTATAATTTCTAAACCTTGATACAGGCTAATTTGGTTTAAGGGAAGGTTGTTGTCTTGATATATCACATAAATACTCCAGCCGCCAAAATTAGTTCTGTTTCCACAATAACCTGAATTTGATAAAATTGATGCATTGATATCTGCGTCTGAAAACTGATAATTAACATTACCTTCATTTATAATTTGTCCTGTTATATCAGCATAACAAGAAAAGTAATTGAGTGCACCGAAGTTAACATCATCAAAAACTACATTGTAAGTTTGCTCTGCCGAAATTGAAGCACCATTTAATGTCACTTCTGTATCGCCAAGACCAGAACCAGACCAATATAGATAGGCTTTAATAATGGTATAATCAGGATCTAAAGACAATGTTGCACTAGAAGTTTCTAGAATAGTACAGAAAGTTGATGTGTTATTCTCTTCCGGATTTAAAGTATTACCAATTGCAACATAATCATATCTACCATTAAATTGCTGAAACAAAGAAACGTCTTGGGCTATTAACGGAAATGATATACTAAAAAGGAGGGCATATAATATGTAAAGCGTTGTTTTCAAAATTTTGGATTGGTAAGACTAAAATACAATATTTTAATTTACCGTTTTAATGTAAAGTGATTTGTAAATATTCTTCCGTCTTCTAAGGTAACTTTAAACCAATAATCGCTAGTTGGCATTTTTTTGCCATTGTAAGTGCCATCCCAACCACGACTTAGTAGATCGAGTTCTATTAGTAGTTTGCCGTATCTATTGAAAATATACACAGTTGAATTGGCTTGAAACTGATTTGTAATGCCATAAACTTGCCAAAAATCGTTTGCGTCATCATTATTAGGCGTAAAAAACTTAGGAAAACCAATTACCGAAACTAAATCTTCTACAATGCCACAATTGTTTTTATCACGAACAAAAACGGTATATAAACCTGGTTGCACATTATTAAATGTATTGCTGTCTTGATAAGAACCGTTGATATCATCTAAAGCATATTCGTAATCTCCTTCTCCAGTTACAAATACAGAGATAGAATTGTTTTGCGAGGCATCAATAACTTCAATTTGAGTTATGCTAGCAATATTTGATGGAAAAACTGTAATTGTTCTGTCCTTAAAACAACCGTTAGTGTTGGTTATTCTAACGTTATAAGTTCCTGGAGCGTTTATTTCAATCTCAGATGTATTTTCGCCTGTGGACCATTCGTAGTAATAATTGCTAGGTGAATCTTCTATAATTCCACCATTTAAAGTGATGGTTTAAGGAAAGAAATTTAAACAATATAAGGTTTCGAATTCGGTTTCAATATTTGGTAATTCAAAAACAGTGAGTTCTATTTCGCTAATACCATAGCACGCGTTGGCATTTTCTACACGTCCATAGATAGTTTGGTTGTAAGGAACTGTATTAGTAAATGTTGTACCTATGGAATTGGTTTCTAATAAAGCATTCTCATAAGTTTCATAATATGCTAAATCTAAACCAGCAAGTGAGCCAGCTAATATTGCGTCATTTGCGTCAGTAAGATTAAAATTCATAAATCCATCTTCAGTTCCGTCTGTATCACATAATTCTATATAGGTATTATTTGAGGATGTTGTACTAACTACTAAAGTAACTTCACTAATATTATTACAACTAGTAGTCGTATTTGTTACTCTAGCATAAACAATTTGTGAAGTAAGGAAATTATTAAATGAATTACCGTCAATGGCATCATTTTGATTATCGGCATCAATTTGTGAGAGGTAATACTCAACAGAAGAGTCTGGATTGCCTCCAGAAACAGCTTCAGAAACTTCGATTAAATTAAAGGTTGTAAATCCTTCAGGAATACCATCTTCGTCACATTGTAAAAGTGATACGTCATTGGCTATTGGTATTGGATTCACAATAATATTAAAAGATGTAAATCCTATACAACCATAAATAACATCTTCAATTCTAACAAATATTTCGGTTGGAATAGGTGTTGCATTTCTATAATTAAGCGGGAGAGGCGATGTGGATGTTTCAGCATTAGATTGACTTAAATAATAACTAATATCATAATTTACACCAGTAATACCATTAATGATTTCTTGTGATGTAGTATTAAAATCGAAAGTTGCAATACCGTTTTGATCGTCTCCATCTATATAATCATCATCACAGATTTCAAAATCCGTAGGAGTATTAAAATTTGTAAGTACAGTAACATTAACTCTAAAATTATTAATAATATAACAATTTGTTGTTATGTTCTCAATTCTAACAAATATCGCTTGATTATTAGATGTATTATTAAAAATGTTTCCTAGTGCGTCTACATTTATATTGGCATCACTTTCGGATTTGTGATAGGTTACCACAACATCAGAAGCACCATTAATAATATTTTGAGTTAAGGCTGTTAGGTCAAATTCTGTGATGTTATCATTAAATGGAGCTAAATCATCACAAACATTAATGTTAGGTAAAATTGTAGAGTTAGAATCTGCAATTAAAGGATTAGATGGAGCATCAGGGAAGGTTGCAGTACCTGTCCATTCTAAAGAAAAAGGGCTGTTACCAATAGGTCTATCAATTACAATAAAGTAACTTTCACCTGTAAGCACATCAATAGCGCTTACAAAACTATCTCCACCAGCACCAGGACCTTCAGATGTTTCTGTTGATGAAGAATTCAATCCTGTCAGATTATCTCCTTGGTTGGCAGCAGCAGGATTTGTAGTAGAGCAGCGAATGGCTTGCCCAATATTACCAGGACTCACATTTGGTCCAAATATAAAAAAATCGTAATCTTCATTAATGTTTGTGCTTCCTGGAGTTAGGGTAAAAGCTAGTGTACCAGCAGTTGCAATGTTAACCTCTAGCCAAATGCTGTTATTTTCTTGACTAGAACAGGTGTTGGAGCCATTTAATTCTTGAGTTCCAATACCACTAACATTCAAACTAAAATCCGAATTACCACAAACAGTTACCGCAAATTGTGCATCGTTAGGTTGCTGTGCATAAACTAAAGACGTAAAACAAAAGATTAAGAAAGGTATAGGTTTTATAAAAAGAGTTGGGAATTTGGTCATCGTTTTAATGTAAAGTGATTTGTAAATATTCTTCCGTCTTCTAAGGTAACTTTAAACCAATAATCGCTAGTTGGCATTTTTTCACCATTGTAAGTGCCATCCCAACCACGACTTAATGGATCGAGTTCTATTAGTAGTTTGCCGTATCTATTGAAAATATACACAGTTGAATTGGCTTGAAACTGATTTGTAATGCCATAAATTTGCCAAAAATCGTTTGCGTCATCATTATTAGGCGTAAAAAACTTAGGAAAACCAATTACCGAAACTAAATCTTCAACAATACCACAATTGTTTTTATCACGAACAAAAACGGTATATAAACCTGGTTGCACATTATTAAATGTATTGCTGTCTTGATAAGGACCGTTGATATCATCTAAAGCATATTCGTAATCTCCATCTCCAGTTACAAATACAGAGATAGAATTGTTTTGCGAGGCATCAATAACTTCAATTTGAGTTATGCTAGCAATATTTGATGGGAAAACTGTAATTGTTCTGTCCTTAAAACATCCGTTAGTGTTGGTTATTCTAACGTTGTATGTTCCTGGAGCATTCACTTCTATTTCAGATGTATTTTCACCTGTGGACCATTCGTAGTAATAATTGCTAGGTGAATCTTCTATAATTCCACCATACAAAACGATGATTTCAGGAAAGAAATTCAAACAGTATAAGGTTTCAGATTCAGTTTCAATATTTGGTAATTCAAAAACAGTGAGTTCTATTTCGCTAATACCATAACAGGCGTTGGCATTTTCTACTCGTCCATAAATAGTTTGATTATATGGAATTGTATTGGTAAATGTTGTGCCTATGGAATTGGTTTCTAATAAAGCATTCTCATAAGTTTCGTAATAGATTAAATCTAAGCCAGTGGGAGCTCCAGCTAAAACAGTGTTATTTGCTTCAGTAAGATTAAAATTCATAAATCCATCTTCTGTTCCGTCAGTATCACATAATTCTAAACTTGTATTGTTAGATGATGTTGTACTCACTTCTAATGAGATTTCACTGAAATTGATGCAGTCAGAAGTTGTGTTTGTTACTCTAGCATAAATTATCTGTGGGTTAAAGAAATTATTAAACGAATTTCCATCTATGGGATTAGTTTCATTATCGGCATCAATTTGTGAGAGGTAATACTCAACAGAAGAGTCTGGATTGCCTCCAGTAACAGCTTCAGAAACTTCGATTAAATTATAGGTTGTAAATCCTTCAGGAATGCCATCTTCGTCACATTGTAAAAGTGATACGTCATTGGCTATTGGTATTGGGTTTATTATTACATCAAAACTGTCTGTATTGTAGCAATCTGTTTTTGCTGTATTTTGTATCCGTACAAAAATAGTATCGTTAAAAGCTGCTGTATTTGTATAATTTAAAGGAAGTGCATCACTATTTTCGTCTGCATCATCTTGCGAGCTATGAAATGTAATTGCAGTTTCGGCTGCATCTTGCAACCCTCTAATGGTTGAAATTAAATCGCCTAATGCTGTTATTGCAATGCCATCTGCAGCATCACCAAAATTATCACAAAATTCAATAGTATTTAGTTCTCCAATTTGAGGTGTGGTAAATACTCTTAGATTAAATGAGTTAACGTCAAAACAATTTATGTTTTCAGAATTTTCTACACGAACAAAAATAGGTTGAGGATTACTAATATTAGTATATGGAAATGTGATTTTGTTTTCACCAGAATTGGCATCAGCTTCAGTTTCAAAATAACTAACATTATATATTAAAGGATCTTGTAATAATAAAGCTTCAGGATTTTTATAGGTAAAATCGAAGTTGGTAAAACCATCATTATCAAGTTCATCACAAGCACTTACGATACTTGGCAGATTAGCAACTGGAATTTCAAAAACACCAACAATAGCACTGCCTTCTATTGGACAATCACCATTATTAGGTTCTATATAAACTTCGTAAAAACCAGGCGTATCTACAAATAATTGTGATGAGGTTTCTGTTAATAAATCACCATCAAAAGACCAAACATAATCTGCACCAACAATATCAGTTGCTTCTAAAGGATAGCTGTCTCCTGTGCAGAGTTTTAGTTCTGTAGTGCTAATACCATTTTGAATGATATCGATTTGAGAACCAAAAAAGGAGGTGATAAAGGGCGGTAATCCTAAATTTGCCTGTGTGCCATTGGCTAAGGGTTGTGCAAACTCAGTATATTCACAAAGGCCACCAGGTTCATTTGGTTTTTCAATTACATCTAAGGTATTAACATTTTCTTGATTACAGACATATATTTTATTATTAGGTGCCAATTGCATGGATGAGATAAATTGAGCGCCTTGATGTACTATGGTTTGTTGGTTATTATTTTCAAGGTCAAATTGTCTAACAGTATTGCCAGTTGTTACATATACTTTTTTTGAATCAGAAGAAAACTCAGTGCCATAACATTGAACATTAGAAATTAAATTTACAGGGTTACTTACTAACCCTGTTTCGTTATCAAAATCGTAAAGCCAAAAACTACCCGTATTTGGTGATGCATTATCATCACTTGGTAGATTAATATTTTGAGCATGGCAAACCGCAATTTTTGTACCATCAGGAGAGGATTTCATGTAGCCAATACCATTACGTCTATAACCTTGAGTTGTAATAGTTGGAGGTAAAGGATCTTGTGTATCTTCTGCTAGACCAGCAAATCCAGAATCATCAATTTTAAAAGAATAAAATTTATCTATAAAATGAGTTATAACCCAAATTGATTCACAGTCAGAGCCCTGAACAGCAGTTATTTTTTCGGAGCATTTGTAAAGTGATTGATCTTGATTTGAAGTATCGTAAGTTATGAGATGTTCATTTTTTTCATTAGAATCAACATCACCAAATCCACCGTTAAGAGACATATCTACTAGAAAATAGTTAAGACCATTATTAAAGCCATCATCATCATTAGGTACTGATTGAAAATCAGGGTAAGTTTCTGCATAGAGATCCAAGGGGTTTCCGTTTTGATCCGCAGGAGCATCAACGTTGTATAAAGATGCCCAAGCATTATTATGGTGTGGTTCATCTACGGTAAAAATATAATAGAGATTACTATTTGTAGGGTGTGGTATAATTACTCCAGAAGATGTGCTTGAAGGGTCACCTAAAAGACCAGTGCCTTCCGAATAATTGCCATTTAGCATAGGTTGATGCTGACCATTTAAAATATGTCTACCACTCCAAACCGTTCTACCGTCTGTATAGAAAAGTAGATTTCCGTCTGTATCAGAAATACTAGAGCAGCCTTCTGTAGTATTTATAGCAGTTTCGGTAGGTGTAACATCTCCAGTTTCGATATCAAAAGTTAGACCAGCGTTGTTGCCAAAAGCCCAATTGGTGGTTTGCTCTTGAGAAAATATACAACAAGAGAACATAAGAAATAATAACGCGAAACCTATCTTTTTCATAGAAGCTCGAAGTGCATAGCAAATACAGTTCTACAATATAACAACTAGAACTTAAAAACTCCTAGTTTTTAACATTGAATGCTATTACAGTGATTATTTCAAAGCTATTACAAATCTCTCTTTTTTAGTAATTGGTACGATAAAAAGATGAAAATGGCTGTCCAGCCAAGAACTACCGCAATCTCGCTAAAATGTACAGCATAATCACGAATTAATTCTTGATTGTCTGGGATTTTTGTTGCCGCAATTCTAGCAAAAGGTTCATCTATAAGTTTATACATTGATTTTAAAGGAAAGAAATTCTGAATATTAGTAGCTAATTCTTCGGTACTAAATTTCCAGAGAAATAGATAAGCAACCCATTCTAAAATAAATAAAACAAATAAAGACGCTAAAGCGAAAGCAGATCTTTTAACAAGCATCCCTAAAAATAGACACAAACTAAAAAAACCAACAAGTTTAATGAAATAAGCAAATAAAAATTCTAATTCGCGTGTAACAATTACTAACTCTGTAAAGCTAGAGTAGTAATAGCCTATACAAAGACTCATTATTAATATCACAATTGTAGAAATTAACGAGAAAAATACAATTGTATAAAATTTAGACAATATAAATTCTTTTTTACTAAGTCCATCGATAAGATTTTGCTTTAGAGTTTTATTACTGTATTCATTCCCAATCATACTCACAACAACTATAGCAAAGAAAAATTTGAATTGAGATGCAAAAAATGTAACGAGATGCCAAATCAATGGGAAATTAAAAAGCCCTAATTCGCCTAATTCTAAAGTAAAATAACCAAAAAAAGGTATCTTAAAGGATGATAATAATATTATAAATAACGGTAAAATAAATGATATAATTATTAAGACTTTGCTCGCTCTATTAAGCCAAAGTTTTTGTAATTCGAGTTGTATAAGACGTAACATAGTGTTGGTTTGGTTTTTTTAAAGATGCTTCGGCAAGCTCAGCATGATATTAAGAATTTAATTAATTTTCTTGATTATCTGTTAGTTGTAAGAACTGCTCTTCTAAACTCTCTTTTCGTTTTACGAGATGTGATAGAAAAATACCTTTATCAAACATTAATTTATTAAATTCTGAAGCTGACATTGGTTCGTTTAAAAAAGCAGTAATTAATTCGTCTTCTACTTTTACGCTACCAATATTAGAATGCGATTCTAAAACCTCTAATAATGCTTGATGCTTTTCGGCTTTCAATTCAAAAAAACCATGACTATTTATCATTTCATCCACGCGACCAGAATACAATTTTTCTCCTTTACGTAATACTACAACATGTGAGCAGACTTTTTCAACTTCGTCCAAAAGGTGAGACGCTAAAAGAATAGTTGTGCCTTTGGCAGCGATATCTTTTATAATTTGACGTATTTGATGAATCCCTTGTGGATCTAAACCGTTTGTTGGCTCGTCTAAAATTAAAATCTCAGGATCGTTAAGTAGGGCAGAAGCAATGGCTAAACGCTGTTTCATACCTAAGGAATACGTTCTAAACTTATGCGTTTTTCTGTCTAGTAAACCAACAATTTCTAGTTTCTCTTCAATTTTACTTTTGTCAACTCCTTTAATTCTGCATACTAATTTTAGGTTTTGTTCTGCCGTCATGTATGGGTAAAAATTTGGTCGCTCAATTATAGCACCAACTTGTTTTAATGCATCGTGTGTTGTGGTGTTGCCATCAAACCAATGAAAATTGCCTTGAGTTTTATTTACTACATTTAAAACAATACCTAATGTTGTAGATTTACCACTTCCGTTAGGCCCTAAAATGCCATAGACATTGCCTTTGTTAATAGTAAAACTTAAATTTTTAACAGCTGTTAAATAGCCGAATTTCTTTGTGAGATTATTAATGGTGAGGATTGGCTCCAAAATGATTGGTTTTTTATATATCGAAAATACACTTCGACCAGCTCAGTGTGACAGTAAGATATAGGTTGGTTATGAAGGTAAGACGAATGAGACTTTTATTTGTTACAATTATTTCCGTAAAATCCCTAAATTTAGAAAATGAAAGAGGATTTAAAAATATCAAAAAAAAAACCATCGTATCCAATATCTAGTAAATTAGATAGCTATTTGTCAGAATATAGGCGAAATATTGATTTGCCTATTTTTTATTCAGATTTATTACGTTTTCAAGGATCTATTGTGGTTTATGACAAAAACGATGAAGATACACTGTGGGTACGTGTGTATTACAATGAATTTGAGCGCGAAGAGATAGATATAAGCTTGAAACAGGTGTATTCTAATTTGCTATCAGATGGAGGAAAAAGCATTTTAAAATATCTAAACGTAGATGCCATTGATTTTTGCACTTTTGGAAATTCTAAACCTTTCAGAATAAAAGTTAGAAATATACTTAACGATAATTATACATATTTCTATGTTAAAACAGCAGATGCATCTAGAGTTTATGGCTTAGAGTTAGAACATATGTTATCTCCTTATAATCTTAACTTTTTAGTTTGTAAAGACACCTTGATTGAAGAGCACATTGCTGGCATTCCTGGTGATGAATTTATTAAGAATATGTTACCAGATTGTAATGCATCTGAAAAAGCACAAATAGCAAAAGAATTTGTGAAGTTTAACGAACGTTGTTTAATTAGACTATTAGGTGACATGCGTTCTTATAATTATGTAATTGTGCCAACACACGATTTTGACCACGTTGTTTTTAAAATAAGAGCTATTGATTTTGACCAGCAATCTTATGAAGGAAATTTAAAAATTTATAGACCGCAATTCTTTAAGGAAAACTATAAGATGGTAGAATTGGTACGTGAAAAAATTCAGAATGAATCTGTAGATCAGTATAAAATTGAAGAACGCTCTATTGTTGCAAAACGAATGATAAGTTTTCACGATCGCATAAATGCATTATTAGACTGTATGGTGTCTGATGAAATTTCTATTAAAAAACACATTGACAGGATTAAAGAAGATATCTATAATTATACTATGGATGTAAACTTTAGAAAAAGTAAAAACATGGGAGAAGTGGTGAAAAATGCGCTCGATTTTGTAAAACGCAATTATGAAGATGTTAGTATGAATAGGTTTTAATTCCAGTTCTCATCAAAATCTAAGTTGTCATAATCACTTGGGTCTAAATCATCTTCAAATACACCATAGTCGTCATCTTCCTCTTCAGCTTCAAACGTCTTTTCTGGTGCTGTATCCGGAATTTGACCATGTACAAACATAAGATTCGGATAATCGGTACCTTCAGCTTCTTCAACAATTTCGCCAAGTTCTACGTAAAACGTCCACATATTCATAAAATCGTAGAGGTAGATTAGTTTTGTTGAAGCTTCATGAACCACATCTTTAATGATGGTTGTGCTCATCATTTTTACTTCATTCCCAGCTTCGCTCATATCCATCATGGCAATTTCCTCACCTTGGTTCCATTGATCGTCACTCACATAAAACGATGCCATTTCCATACCATCAAACCCAAAAGATTGGGTGATAATATTGTGCAAGTCTTCCAATGTGTCATTTTCGCGGATTTCTAAATCGCGGAGCACATCATCTTCGGTATCGTTATCTAGTATAACTCTAAATCTGTAAATCATGCTGCAAAGTTAATTTATTTTTTAATTATTTGGTAAAACGATGTAAGGTAAATGTCATGGCACTTAATAAAATAAATGCACCAACTTGGTGAAAAACACCTAACCAAACTGGAACTGCAAAAAGTAAGGTAAAAACGCCTAATAAAAATTGAATCCCAACCATTATTAAAAGACTATTAATACCTTTAGTTTGCCAGGAACTAAGGTTAAGACGTTTTGCATTATACCATATGGTTAAAATTAAAATAACAACGACATAAGCTAATGTTCTATGTATAAACTGCACACCACTTTTACCTTCTATAAAGTTGAGATACGTTGGGCTTTGTTCTATATAAACGGTTTCGTGAATGAGTTTACCTTCATTCATAAATGGCCAATGATTATGAATCCAACCTGCATCTAAACCAGCAACAAAAGCTCCGTAGATAATTTGAATAATAAGAACTACTAAACCAATTCTAATGAAATTTCTCAATTTTTTATCAATACTTTTTTTACCAGGAAACATTAGATCTAAAGCTACCCAAAAGGTGTAAGCAAAGGTTAAAAAAGCTGTGGTTAAATGTGCCGCTAAACGATAATGACTCACATCTGGTCTTTCTACCAAACCACTTTTTACCATATACCAACCTAAAAAACCTTGAAATCCTCCCATACATAGAAGAATAATAGATTTCTTAATGGTAGATTTTGAAAGTCGTTTTTTAATTAAAAAATAAACAAACGGAATAACAAATACCAAACCAATAAAACGACCAATAACTCTGTGAATCCATTCCCAGTAATATATGTCTTTAAACTCTTCTAAACTAAAATGATTATTGAGTTTTTGATATTCAGGATATTGTTTGTAAAGTTCAAAAGCTTCGTTCCATTCCATAGCATTCATTGGTGGAATTGTACCAGAAATTAGTTTGTAGTTTGAAATAGATAATCCAGAATGAGTTAATCTTGTGATGCCACCAACCACAACCATTATAAAGATTAAACCACAACCTGTGAGTAGCCAATAGATTACGGCTTTGTTGTTTCTGTTTTGTTTAGCCACGAATACACGAATTTATTTTGTTTGTTTTTTACTGCTAACTGAAGACTGCTAACTGCCAACTGTTTTAAGTCCTAATTCTTTCCCTTTCTCTAACATTAATCGAAAAGCAGCTTCATACTCATTAGGAATGTCTCCTTCTAAAATACCTTCTTTTATAGCTTCTTTAATTAATCCGATTTCTTTTGAAGGCTTTAAATTGAAGGTTTTCATAATTTCTTCGCCTGTAACTGGTGGTTGAAAATTTCTTACCTGATCGCGTTCTTCAACTTCAACAATTTTTTCTCTGACCTTTTGAAAATTATTATGGTATTTCTTAAACTTTTTTGGATTCTTAGTTGTGATATCTGCTTCGCAAAGCGTCATTAAATCTTCTACATTATCACCAGCATCAAACACCAAACGTCTTACCGCAGAATCCGTAACTTCTGAAGCCAGCACAATTGGTCGAGAGCTCATTAATACCATTTTCTGTACAAACTTCATCTTATCATTCAATGGCATTTTTAAACGTTTGAAGAGTTTGTAAACCATTTTTGAGCCTACAAATTCGTGCGCATGGAAGGTCCAACCAATTTTTTTATGGAATTTCTTAGTTGGTGCTTTGCCAATATCGTGCAATAAGGCAGCCCAACGTAACCATAAATTATCTGTGGTTTGAGCAATATTATCAACCACTTCTAGTGTGTGATAAAAATTATCTTTGTGTCGTTGGCCTTCAATTTCGTCAATACCTTTTAAGGCTGTTAATTCTGGAAGAATATAGTTTAATAATCCAGTTTTTTCTAAATGAATAAAACCAATGGAAGGTGTTTTGCTTTCCAAAATTTTATTAAGTTCTACAACAATACGTTCTTTGGTAATAATTTTAATACGTTCTTTATTATCTGCAATAGCTTTTAATGAAGCATCTTCAATTTTAAAATCTAATTGCGTAGAAAAACGGATGGCACGCATCATACGTAGTGGATCATCACTATACGTGATATTTGGATCTAAAGGTGTGCGAATAATACCTTTGTCTAAATCGCTAAGTCCATTAAAAGGATCTAAAAGTTTACCAAAGATGGCTTTGTTTAGGCTTAATGCTAAAGCATTTATTGTAAAATCTCTACGGTTTTGATCGTCTTCTAAAGTGCCATTTTCTACAATAGGATTCCTACTGTCTTCGTTATAGCTTTCTTTACGTGCACCAACAAATTCTACTTCAATATCGTCATAAATAAGCATTGCTGTTCCGTAGGTTTTAAAAACTTGAACCTTTGGTTGGTTTGGTAAATTTTTAGCGACTTGTTTTGCGAGTTCAATTCCGCTACCAACTGCTACCACATCAATATCTTTAGCATTTCCACGTTCTAAAAGGTAATCGCGCACAAAACCACCAATTACATAACAATTTACGTTTAGTTCTTCAGCAGATTGTGAGATGTAACTGAATATGTTGTGTTTTAATGCTTGTTTGTGGTTCATACTGTATTAATGTCTGCACTTTTTAGTATTCACGAAAAATGCATCGTTTTTTTGCAGTGCAAAGGTACGATATACAGCTATTCTTTTAAAAGGAAAATCACGCTTTTTAAGGCGAAAACCTAATTTGAAATTTTAAGATAATATTTGACAATTTTAAATAAGATTTACAACCTTATTTAAATTTTATTGTTCTTAACATCTTCCTGTGCTTTTTTAAAATCTTCAGGCTTTCCAATATCTAGCCAATAATTTAAAATTGGATAATTAACTATTTTTTTATCCTTGTTTAATAAGACTTCAATTAAATCTGTAGCATTAAAAAAGGTGTTTTCTGGTATTAAATCTAAGTGCTCTTTTTTGAAAATATAAATACCAGCATTAGAGTAATAGGTGTAAGATGGTTTTTCTTTTAAGTCTGTAACATAACCATCTTTGGTTTCTACAATGCCATGCGGAATATCTACTTTATAAGGAATAGTTGCTATTAAAGCATCACCATCTTTTAAAAGGAAATTATTAAACATTATGTTAAAATCTGCATTAGTCAACAGATCTGCATTCATAATTAATATATAATCAGTTTTAAGGTTTTCTATTAGTTTTAATGCACCAATTGTACCCAAAGGTTTGTCTTCTTCAATAAACCTAAAATTAATTTTATGGGTATTATTTTCTTTAAAATAAGCGATAATCTGTTCGCTTAAATAATTGACAGAAATAGTTATGTGTTTAATTTTATAAGAAGCTAGTTGGTCTGTAATGTGTGCAATTATTGGTTTGTTTCCTACTTTTAATAATGGTTTTGGAGTGTTTGATGTCAGTGGCATTAAACGCTTTCCTTTGCCACCAGCCATTATTACAACATCTATTTTAGTATGCATTGATTACATTTTATGATCTAAATTTTTACCTTTTTCTTTATGATTGAAGTTTGGTAATAATTTCTGAAATAAATTTACGATAGCTTCTTTTGTCCAACTCTTTTTTAACTTTAATTTTTCAATTTCATTTGAAAACATATTCATTTTGTCTTCATTATTAATATTCAATTCGTTTTTTATGATGCCAATAGATTTGAAACGCTTCATATCTAAAGTTTCATTTTCTGTAAAAAATTCCTCAATATCTTTTTCTCCAGTTGTACTGGTTTCAGTAAATAAACAAGGCCATTTTCCTGTTTGAGGAAAGGTTTTTACTAATTTGCGTGCATCATCTTCGTTAATACAGATATAAGGTTCATAACCTAAATTTTTAATATATTTTATGGCAATATCAGTAAAACTTGTTAAATGTAAGTTTTCGTTTAATTTCGGGAAAAATATGTCGTTATTTTCGCCAAATATGCACGACATTAAACAAAGTTCGCCAGCTTCTTTTTGTGTAATAAAATAACGTTTTATGTCTTTAGGAGCTACAATTGGTTGTTGTTTTTTAATACGTTGATCAAAGCTATGTAGCAATGAACCATCAGAAAAAGTAACATTGGCAAAACGCGCTGTAGATATTTGGATGTCTTTACTTTTTTGCATTAGAAACAGTTCCATAATACGTTTAGAAGCTCCCATCATACTAACAGGATTCGCTGCTTTGTCTGTAGAAACGCAAAAATACTTTTTTACTCCGTACTTAATAGACTGATGAATGGTTTTTTCTGTATTAAAAATGTTTACATTAATCATACGCATTAAGGTAAATGGATCTTTTTCGCTTCGTACATGTTTTAATGCGGAAAGATTTAATACATAATCATAGTTTCCATCTGAAGCAATGAATGCATCATATTCTAAAGAGCTAATATCTAAGACAAAAGTTTTAAAATCCCCATTTATATAACCAAAGGAATTTCTTATGTCTCTTACCAATTCTACCAAATTATTTTCGCTAATATCCACTACATGGAGCTTTGTAGGATTGCGTTTAAAAATTTCTTTGGTAACGGCTTGCCCAATAGTTCCTGCTGCTCCTAGAACTAAAAATTTAGACGATGATACTATAGCGTTTAACTCGTTATTATTTGCCGTTATGTCGTGTCCAAACAATTCGTTTTCTCTACCGATGAGATCTAATATATTTTGTTGAAACGGTAGTTTGTTATACATGCGGATTAATTAAAATAGTTATTGTCAAATATGTGTTTTATTATTTTAATTTACTCAAGGTGCTTTTTGTAAATTTTATTTAACTCAGGTTAATATATTATTGTTTTCATTAATTATAGGTTCATAAACCAAATATATGATATAATTTAGCTAAATATTTGTAAAACTAATAAGACGCATTATGTCTTACAGAAAATGATGTTGATAAATATTTAAAATACTAATGATAATAATACGATTACGTGGAGGTTTAGGAAATCAGATGTTTCAATATGCTATAGGAAAGCGTATTGCAAAGCAATTAAACACAGATATGAAACTAGATCTCACGAGTTTATTAAAAACTCATAAGAGTGAACATGTGACTGATCGAGATTATCAAATGGGTATTTTTAATATAGAAGAATCCTTTTTAATTCAACCAAAATTATTAAGAACTTTAGATAAGTTGGGTCTGAACTTTCTTTCGCAACTAATAAAAGGTATTAAGCTTTTTGGTTTTAAAACTTATAAAGAAAAAACGTTTACTGTTGAAGATTGGTTAGTTACCAACCCTAAGGATAAGACATTGTACTCAGGCTATTGGCAAAGTGAAGCTTATTTTAATACTGCAGAAGATGAACTTAGAAAAGATTTTAAATTTAAAGGTGCATTATCATTACAAGCTAGAAAAATCCAAGAAAAAATTAAATCTGTTAATGCAGTTTGTGTGCATATGAGACGTGGTGATTATGTTGGTAATACTGTATTCAATAATTCTGGTTTAGACTATTTTGAAAAATCGGCAGATTACATAAATGAAAGCATAGATTCACCGCATTTTTTCGTGTTTTCCGATGATCCAGATTGGTGTAAAGAAAACGTGAAATTTAATTATGATTATACTATTGTAGATTACGACACCGAAAACATAAAATATAAGGAGGACTTGCAATTAATGTCTAGTTGTACTCATTTTGTAATGTCTGCCAGCAGTTTTTCATGGTGGGCGGTTTGGTTGAGCAATAAAAAGAATAATATTGTTATTGTGCCTAAAATTTGGTTTTTAGAAGATTATAAGGATACACGAGATCTTATTTCTAAAAACTGGATTAGGCTTTAATATTTTCATATTTGTAATATAAAGACAACGGATTAATGGCCAAATCTAAAAGCATACATAATAAATTTAAAAAGCACGAAACGTTTTTAGACGATATCATTATCAATTATGATGTTAAAGGTGAAGATTATGGAAACCAAGACAGAAACTCCTTAAAACTTTTTAAGCTCGAAGACAAATTGTTAAACGTAAAATCGTTTAGAGTTCCCAATTTAGTTAACCAAATTGGATATCGATTTTTCAGAAAAAGTAAAGCGCAACGTTCTTTTGAGTATGCGAATCGTCTTCAAAGTTTAGATGTTAAAACGCCTCAGCCAGTAGCTTATTATGAATATAAGTCTATATTTTTATTCAAAAAAAGTTATTATATTTCAGAACAATTAAACTGCGACTTAACATATAGAGAACTTACTACAGATTTAGATTATCCCAACCATGAAGCAATTTTAAGAGCGTTTACAAGATTCACTTTTAGCCTTCATGAAAAGCAAGTAAAATTCTTAGACCATTCTCCAGGAAATACCTTAATTAAAAAAGTTGGAAACGATTACGAATTTTATTTGGTGGATTTAAACCGAATGGAATTTAAACCTATGAATTTTGAAGAAAGAATTAAAAATTTCGCAAAACTAACAATAAACAAATCGCTAATTGCGGTTATGAGCGACGAGTATGCCAAATGTTATAATAAACCTTATCAGGAAGTTTTTAATTTAATGTGGCATAACACAGAAGAATTTCAAAGACGCTATTGGAGGAGACAAAGAATTAAGAATAAATTAAAATTTTGGAAACCTAACCTATAGGTGTTATTTCTCTTTATACAATTCACGTAACTTAGAATATTTCAAAAACGTAATATTTGCGGTTTGCACACAGATTACAAAACCATTAAATCCATCTAAAAAACCGAATCTTAAAAAATAGGATTTAAAAAACGCCCAAGTTGGATTGAAAATAATTTTAAAAATTGGTGCTTTTTTACCTTTATCCAAATAAGCTTTGGCTGCTATTGTTGAGAAATATTCCGTTTTTTTATTAAATTCAGAATAACTCTGATAGGTTTTGTGAAGGATATCTCCTTTTAAATGCCCTGTTTTTGCTTTAGTATCAAAAAGTTGAACGTTATCATGCGGATTAATGCCTTGCCATTCTGCTTTTCGTCTATCAAAAATTCGCAGCTTTTTATTAGGATACCAATCGGAATGCTTAATCCACTGACCACAAAAATTATTGAAACGATTGGCATAATAACCATCAAATTTCCAGTTAGACTTCAATTTAATTATGGATTTTTGAAGGGCTTCAGATAATGATTCGTCTCCATCTAAAGATACTACATGGTTGTAAGACGCTTGTTTTAAAGCAAAGTTCTTTTGTTCTATATAACCTAAAAACTTTTGTTCAATAAACTTTACATTAAAACGCTCACAGATAACTTTTGTAGCATCTGTAGAAAAGGAATCGACCACCACAATTTCGTCCACAACATTAACTAAAGACTGCAAACAGTTTTCAATGTTGCGTTCTTCGTTAAAGGTTATGATGACTCCAGATAGTTTTAACATTGTATTAATTTCTGAATTGTAAAAATAGTATTTTTGTGTTATGCAATCTAATCCGCAAGCATCTGTAATAATTAGTACGTACAATCAACCAAAATGGTTAGCGTTGGTGTTGCATAGTTATAGTATGCAGACTATAGCCAATTTTGAAATTATTATCGCAGATGATGGTTCTGATGAGCGAACTAAAACTGTTGTAGATGAGTTTTCTGCACAAACCGAATTAAAAATCATTCATGTTTGGCAAGAAGATAATGGTTTTCAGAAAACTAAAATTTTGAATAAAGCTATTGTAGCTTCAAATTCAGGCTACCTTATTTTTACAGATGGAGATTGTATTGCGCGACAAGATTTTGTGGAAACACATCTTAATTTGCGTAAAGCAAATTGTGCACTTTCTGGTGGCTATTTTAAATTAACTGAATTGGTTTCTAATAAAATTTCAGAAGCTATTATTAATCAACAAAAATGTTTTGATAAAGATTGGCTAATTCAACAAGGGCAATCCAAAAATTTTAAGTTCAGCAAGCTAACCAAGTCAAAACAGAAAGCTAATCTTTTAAATACGTTAACACCAACTAAAGCTACTTTTGATGGTATGAATGTGTCTTGCTGTAAAAAAGATATTTTGGCTGTAAATGGTTTTGATGAACGTATGCAATACGGAGCAGAAGATAGGGAAGTAGGAGAACGCATGATGAATAATGGGATTAGGTTTTTACAAGTACGTTACAGCACTATTTGTGTTCATTTGCATCATGAAAGACCTTATAAGGATGAAGATATTCTGAAAAAAAATAATGCTATCAGAGAAGAAACGAAGCAAAATAAATCTCGATTTACGGATTTCGGAATTAAGAAAAAGTAATTTTTAGATTTTATTAGTTTTACTTAAAAACACCTTTAATTTTTCATCAAAAAACTCAGGTGAAAATTGGTTGTAAAGCATTAAAGCATCATTCTTCATTTCCTTTTCTACTTTGTTACTGTAAATTTCGGGTTTATAGTCTTTTAAGTGAACAGAAATATGACTTGTTTCATCTTCAAACAGACTCCAAGTATCTTTGCTAATCCAAGGCGAAAAAATAGCAAAGGTTTTAATATCAAGAGCTTTTGCCATGTTAATTGCTCCTCCTTCATTACCAATTAAAGCATCACAATGTTTTGTAATAGCTAGAAATTCACGAAGATTTTTCCCAAAAATATTAAAGAATATTTGATCTTGGGTTTCTGGTTTACATAAATTAAAAATGGCTTTGGCGTCTGCTTCTTGATTTGGTATATAATTAAATAAAATTTGCCCTTGAGTTTGTTGTGCAATAGTATCAATAACCTTTGCCATATAAGAAGCAGGATAGGTCTTGTTCTTGCCACTTCCTAAGACACTAATCATTAAAAGTGGCTTAGTTAAGTTTATAGCATTAGTTTTTAAAAATGCTTTACTGTCAATAATTTCTTTATCAGTTAAATAAATTTTTGGTTTAGCAGAAGTTACTTCAATACCAAGCGGTTTTAATAATTGTAATCGGTTTACAATAGCTAAATTAGATTTGCTTTCGGTTTTTTTAAATCGCTTTATGTTGTGCGAATAAATAAATGTACTGTAATGTTTGTAGTAAGAAATTTTAGTCTTAGCTCCAGAAAATAAACTAATGATATTACTAGATAGTTTTGAATACACATCAATAACCACATCATACTTCTTTTGCTTAATTTCTTTTGCGAATTTTAAAAGCGCAAGTTTACTATTGTCTTCGTTTTTTGTAAACTGAATTACAGTATTAATATTTGGATTGTTTTCAATAACAGGTAACGTATTTGAGTTTACTAAGTAATCTAGCTGTGCATCAGGATATTTGGTTCGCAAAGCTTCAAACAGAATGCTGCTTGTAAGCACATCTCCAATCATTTTTTGTTGAATTACCAAGATTTTCATGGCTACAAAGTTAAATCATTATTTATCATACGTTCATTAAAAGATTGTATGTAAGCTTTAATAAAACGTTCTAATGTTTTTGTTTTTTCTGGTTTTGTAGAAATTAAATTAGTCTTTAATAAAGGATCTTCTTTAAAATTATATAACGCTAAAGATTCAGTGCCATTAAATGCCAAGTAGTAATCTCCATCAATTAAATGATAAATATTATCTAAATAATAGACAACAAAATCTTTGTCTGATGTGTAAGATTTACCATAGCTAATTGTCTTTGTAGATATTCCTAAATAATCTAAAATTGAAGGCAAAATATCAATTTGTTGAAAGTTTTTCTCATCTGTTCCAATCAAGTTTTTATTTGAAGGATCAAAAAACAAAATAGGGATTCTAAACTTACCAACATTAGTGTTAAAGGTTTTATTTGCAGTAACAGAAGTATGATCTGATGTGATGACAAAAAATGTGTTTTGGTACCAATCTTCATTTTTGGCAGCTTCGAAAAATAGTTTTAAAGCATTATCTGAATACCCAACAGATTCGTGAATTTTTGAAGTTCCTTTCGAGAATTTACCAATATACTTTTCTGGAATTATATAAGGATTATGAGACGAAATAGTAAAAACAGTACTAAAAAATGGTTGTTGAAAAGTAGTTAATTTTTCATTGTAGAATTGCAAAAATTCTTCGTCAAAAATTCCCCATCTGCCATCAAAAGCCTCAGGACCTTCGTATTCATCTTTTCCATAATAAGCATCAAAACCAGCAACTTTAGCGTACTGATCAAAATTTTGGCTGCCATTAAAAGCGCCATGAAAAAAGGAAGTATTATAACCTTCATTTTTTAATAGCCTTGGCAAACCATTCACTTTATTTACGGCATAGCTAGAGGTTATTATAGAATGCTTTAATAAACTTGGAATACTAGATAACGTTGATGGAACTGCATCAATGGATAGTTTTCCGTTGGCAAAACCATTTTCAAAATAATACGATTTTGTAATTAATGAATCTAAAAATGGTGTGACTCCAATATTCAAATTTTCTCTACCAAAACTTTCAAGAATAATTAAAACGACGTTCTTTTTATCGGTTTCTTTTTCAGGATTAATACTAACAACTGGACTAAAAATATGATCTAATTCAGCTTCTGAAAAATATTTGGGACTAATTAAGGTTTCCTTTTTATTAAATGTTTTTAAGATACAGAAAGGAGTATTTAAAACTAATGCGGAATGGTTTATAGCTCCATAACCACTAGAATCTATAATCCGAAGTGGTTTTTTCTGAAAGCCTCCACGTCCTAAGATTAGCATTATAACCATAACACCAAGAAATAGTAATGTTTGTTTAACATAATCTTTTCTTGAAGAATTTACGGATAAGACAGAACGTTTTAAGTTAGGAATAGCTTTATAAAATGCAATAGCAAGTACAATTCCAAGTAATGGTAAATACCAAAATTCAACTAAAAAAGAACCAATTAAACCCTTAATTTCCTGTTCCATACCTTGAGCGGTTAACATGCCAAAGGTGCTTCGTCTTCCTGTAAATTTATAATATTCAAAATCTACAAAATTTGTAATTATAAAAAGTAGGTTAACACTATAAAATAATATTTTCAGTGTTTTTTGATAAGTAGCTTTGTATTTAAATTTACCAGGAATACAGTGTAATAATGCAAAGAGCAAGTTAGTATAGGCAATTGCAGACAAATCAAATCTAAGACCTCCTAAAAGAGTGCTAAAAAACGGTTTGTTAAACGTACCAAAATTGAATACTAAAAATACAACTCTACATAATTGGTAAAGTATTACAACTAATAAAATACGTTTTGCAAAGAGTTTTAAACTTTTATAATAATTTGTCATTTTAAACAGCTACATCATATTCACGCAAAGCATCATTTAAAGAAGTCTTCTTATTAGTACTTTCTTTACGCTTACCAATAATTAATGCACAAGGCACTTGGAACTCGCCAGCCTTAAATTTTTTGGTATAGCTTCCAGGAATCACAACTGAGCGTGCAGGAACAATACCTTTAGTTTCAATAGGTTCGTCTCCTGTAACATCAATTATTTTTGTGCTCATTGTTAAAACGACATTTGCACCTAAAACGGCTTCTTTTTCTACACGTACACCTTCAACAACAATACAACGACTGCCAATAAAAGCACCATCTTCAATAATTACTGGAGCAGCTTGTAATGGTTCTAAAACACCACCAATACCAACACCTCCAGAAAGATGTACATTCTTCCCAATCTGAGCGCAACTGCCAACTGTTGCCCAAGTATCTACCATAGTGCCTTCATCTACATAAGCTCCAATATTTACATAACTTGGCATTAAAATAGTGCCAGAAGAGATATAAGCACCATGTCTTGCTACAGCATGAGGTACAACTCTAATTCCTTTATCTGCATAACCACGTTTTAGTGGAATTTTATCGTGATATTCAAAAATACCAACTTCAAAAGTTTCCATTTTCTGAATTGGGAAATATAAAACCACAGCTTTTTTAACCCATTCGTTTACTTGCCATCCATTAGCAGTAGGTTCAGCTACACGTAATGTGCCAGCATCAACCAGATCTACAACACTTCTGATAGCATCAATAGTTACTTTGTTAGTTAAAAGCGAACGATCGTCCCAAGCATTTTCTATTACAGATTGTAATTGTTTCATATAGTGTAAGGTAAATATTTAAGCCAAATATAAGCCCATAAATAACCATCAGAAAATTTTTTTTAAGAATTGTGACTTATTCAAAATTGCGGTGTCTTATAAGTATTAAACGGAAGATGATTTATTTCTAATAACATTATCTGAGAATTTAATTAATAGCTAATTTCGAAAACCCCTTTCCCCTTAATTAAGGGGTTTTCTTTTTTTTAGAATTTAAAATGTGACTTTAATAAAAGTTAAGTGTCTTAAAAATGATTGATTACATGATTTATTTTGTAGAGGGAATAAAATCATAACATTGGTTTGTTAAAGTTGATTACATAAAAACGCTTCTTTATTTAAGGAAGCGTTTTTTATTACTCTTGTTTTAGAATTACACTACCTTTGTTTTATGGGAAGAATTTTAGCCATAGATTACGGAACAAAACGAACAGGATTAGCTGTAACAGACGAAATGCAAATTATTGCATCTGGTCTTACTACAGTTGAAACCAAAGAACTACTCACGTTCCTTAAAGATTACGTTGCTAAAGAAAAAGTCGAAAAAATTGTAGTTGGTTTACCTAAACAAATGGATAATACAGCTTCAGAAAGTGAAGTGTATATTCAGAAGTTCTTAACCCAATTAACTAAAGTTATTCCTCATATTCCAGTAGATCGCGTGGATGAGCGTTTTACTTCTAAAATGGCATTTCAGACTATGATAGATAGTGGATTGAAGAAAAAACAACGACAAAATAAAGCTTTGGTAGATGAGATTAGTGCGACACTTATTTTGCAGAGTTACCTTTCTAGTAATCAATTTTAAAATGATAACGTCATTGCTAAGCTAACTTTTTGTTAGTTGTGGCAAATGCAAAGTATTCACGATTACTTTATTAAAATAATAATAAAAGAATGAGTAATCTGTTTGTTGGTAGGATTTTTATTTAAACAGATTACCACGTCCTTTGTCCTCGTAATGACGAATTGAATAGCGTTTAGTTTTTAAATTTGGAATTTAGTACTTAGTATTTGGAATTTAATTATTGAAATTTGATACTTTTGCAATCGAAAATAAACGAATTATGATTTTACCAATCGTTGCCTATGGCGATGCTGTTTTAAAGAAACATGCAAAGGGAATCGACAAGGATTATCCAAAGTTAGACGAACTCATTGAAAATATGTACGAAACTATGTATGGTGCGTTTGGTGTTGGTTTAGCTGCTCCTCAAATTGGTTTAGCAATTCGCCTGTTTTTAGTAGATACAAGCCCTTTTGCAGAAGATGAAAATTTTTCTGAAGCAGATCAAGAACAACTTAAAAGCTTCAAAAAAACATTCATTAACGCTCAGATTTTAGAAGAAGAAGGAGAAGAATGGGCTTTTAATGAAGGTTGTTTAAGTATTCCAGATGTAAGAGAAGATGTTTACAGACAACCAAAGATTAAAATTCAATATCAAGATGAAAATTTTGATACACATATTGAAGAATTTGATGGGTTAATTGCGAGAGTGATTCAACATGAATACGATCACATAGAAGGTGTTTTATTTACAGATAAATTATCATCATTCAAAAAACGTTTACTAAAAGGCCGATTGACTAGTATTTCAAAAGGTAAGATTAAAATTGATTACAGAATGCGTTTTCCTGCAATGAGCAAAAAACGTTAATAACATATTATATGAGCTTAGACAAAATTTTATCTATTTCTGGAAAACCAGGTTTGCACAAAATCGTAACACAGACCAGAACAGGTGCTGTTGTAGAATCTTTAATAGACAAAAAACGTATTACAGTTGGTGCGCACAGCAATATTAGCATTCTTAGTGAAATTGCTATTTATACATTGACTGAAGAAGTACCATTAAGAGAAGTCCTTAAGAAGGTGAAGGATAAAGAAAATGGACAACCAACATCCATAAGTCATAAAGATAGTAAAGACGTTTTAGAAGAATTTTTCTTTGAAGTTTTGCCAGATTATGATGAAGATAGAGTATATCCTTCAGATATTAAGAAAGTCGTGCAATGGTACAATTTACTTCAAAAGAATAATCTTTTAGATGCACTTGAAGAATCTAAAGAAGACAAAGATATTTCTGAGGAAGAATAAATATGTCTGATAAAACAGCCCAATTAAAAGCCTTTGAACGTTTGTTAATTATTATGGACGAGTTGCGTGAGCAATGTCCTTGGGATAAAAAGCAAACCATGGAATCTCTACGTCATTTGACAATAGAAGAAGTTTACGAGCTTGGTGATGCCATTCTTGATAATGATTTAGATGAAGTTAAAAAGGAATTGGGTGATGTGTTGCTTCATATTGTGTTTTATTCTAAAATAGGAAGTGAAACTAACACTTTTGATATTGCAGATGTTTGTAACAGTATTTGCGATAAACTTATAGATCGCCATCCACATATTTATGGTGATGTTGTTGTTAAAGATGAAGAGGAAGTAAAACGCAATTGGGAACAACTCAAACTAAAAGAAGGTAAAACTAGTGTTTTGGAAGGTGTGCCAAAAAGCCTACCAGCAATGGTAAAAGCAAGTCGCATACAAGAAAAAGTGGCTGGAGTAGGATTTGATTGGGAAGAACCAGAACAAGTATTCGAAAAAGTAGAGGAGGAGTTAGCTGAACTTAAAGTTGAAATTTCAAAAGGTGATCAAGATGCTATTGAAAGTGAGTTTGGAGACGTTATGTTCTCTATGATTAATTACGCACGCTTTCTTAAAGTAAATCCTGAGAACGCATTAGAGCGCACCAATAAAAAATTTATTAAACGCTTTCAATATCTTGAAAGTAAAGCCAAAGATTTGAATAGATCTCTGAAAGATATGACATTATCTGAAATGGATGTGTTTTGGGAAGAGGCTAAATTACTCTAACAAATTCCTGCGAAGGCAGTAATCTCATTATCATTTAGTTCAAGTTTAAAATCTAGTAATCTTATTTCAGTTTCTATAAACTTTTAAGAGTATGTTGTCATTTTCGACAGAGCGATTCCGATAATTATAGGAAGAGTGATATAGAAACCATTAGGTTCAGCGAAGCTAAGCTCAAATAGTTCAGCGAAGCTAAACTCAAATAGTTCAGCGAAGCTAAATCCTATAATTATGAGATTCCTCTTCGTGCCTCATTCGGAAACCTAACGAAGTGGTTCGACGCAGTCAATGACAACACATAACGTCAGAAAAATAAGCTCAAATTTTAAAGTTTTCAAAAATAATCACTAGCAAAACATCCAAAAGTATTTTCTGTGCGTAAATACTGTATATAAAAACAATTAGACGTTTTTATAATCTTAGTAGGAGATCTTAATTATTATTTTAAGCGGTTATAATTAAGGTTAATTTAGTTTAGTTAGGGCAAAACCCACTTGTAAAACACAAGTGGGTTTTGATATTTTATAAATTTATTGAAAATAAATATTGTAGAATTTAACTATACATCCCACGAACCTTAGTTAACTTAGTTTTCCAAGTATCTAAGTCTTTCTTATGATTTGCAATGTTTTTATGAACCTCTTTTACCAGTGGATTGTCTGATTTTACATTAGAGAAAAACTGTAGATTGTTTTCTAATTGATTAATTTCAGATTTTATGTCGTCAATTCTTTTTCGGATAAAATTTTGCTCATTATCCAATAATCTTGTATCGTCAGAATCTGCTAAATTTTCAAGCTTACTTTCAAACTTTATCATTTCAACTTTCGACTTATCCATTTTTACTTTATCAAAAGCATCATCTATTGCTTTATAGAATTTGCCATCAATGTAGCGTTTGTTTTGCGGTACATAGCCAATTTCCTTCCATTCAGAAATTTTATCCTGTAAGGTTTTTATATCTGCTTTAGGGTCTTCAGTAAGTTCTATGGATTTTAAAGCATCAAGAAGCTTAACTTTTTTATCAAAAGCATCATATAAATGTTGGTCTTGCGCTTTTCGCTCTGCATGCATTTTATCAAAATAATGATTGCAAGCTGCTTTAAATTGCTTCCAGATTTTATCGCTATCGCGTCTTGGTACATGGCCAATTTTTTTCCATTCGTTCTGAATTTTTTTCATCAATGGAGTTACCGTTGCAAAATCGTCACTGTCTTTGTTATCTTCGGCGATTTGAATTAAATCTTTTTTCTTTTTAAGATTGTCGTATTGATCTTTCTTTAAGTCTTTATAAAAATGATTTTTACCACGATTAAAAGTTCTAACAGCATCTTTAAATTTTGCCCAAGTACTTTCGTTAACTTTTAATGGCACTTTTCCTGCTTTAAAAAAAGCATCTCTTAAAGCTTCAATTTCTTTAATTTTTTTCTGCCATGCACTATGCGAATTGTTTTTGTCTTCTGCAATAGTTACTATTTGTGCAATAATTTCTTCTTTGCGCTCCAGATTTTTTTCATGAGCTTTATCCATATCTGCGTAATAAGCTTGGCGCTTATCGTGTATGGTTTTTGTAGCTTTACTAAAACGCTCCCAAATTACTTCTCTATGTTCTTTACCAACTGGACCAAGATCTTCTTTCCATAATTTGTGTAATACTTGTAATTCTCTAAAGGAACGGTTGGTGTTTTCGTCTTCTGCTAATTCTTCGGCACGTTCTATAATTTTTAGTTTCTGATCATAGTTGTGCTTAAAGTCCATATCTCTCAAATCGTTATTGAGATGCAAAAAATCATAAAAACGCTCTACATGATGATGGTATGTATTCCAAGCATTATTGTATTTGTCTCGCGGAATTGGTCCAGCATTACGCCATTTTTCTTGAAGCTCCTTAAAGTGCTTATAGGTTGTACCCATGTTTTCTTCAACACTGAGTAAACCTTTAATATCTTCTATAATTTGAAGTCTATCAGCAAGATTTTGTTTCAGATTTTGCTCACGCTCCTTATAATAACCACTAATAGTTTGTTTGTATTCTTTATATAGTGAATTGAACGATTTTTTGGTATCGTTGGTATAATAGAAGTCTATTTCATTACCACCATCTGCAATAAATTCTTCCTTTTTCTCATCTAGAAGTTCGCTGAATTTCGCATTGAATTCACTTTTTATTTCATTGACATGCTTAGAAATGGTCTGGATTTTATGATTTTTCAAAAGTCTGCTGACTTCAGTTGTTAACTGATCCATTGTCATGGCATGATAGTCTTTTTCTTCTACTTCATGACGTTCAGCATTAGATTCGTCCTCAGCATCTTCGGCATTTGAAGCTTCAATTTCGTCAACGTGATCGTCTTTAGGTGAGCCACTTTCAGGCTTAACTTCAGTTTCTTCGTCTTTAGTTTTTACAGGATTCTCTGTTTCAACTTGAGCTTCAACTTCGACTTCATTGGTTTCAACTTCTATTTCAGTCGTTTTAACCGCTTCAACTGTTTCGACCTCGTTTTCGATTTTAGAATCAATTTCAACTTCATTCGTTTCAACTTCTTCAGTTTCTACTGTATTTTCGATTTCAGTTTTAGTTTCGATTTCAACTTTTGAAATTGATTCTACTTCTTTTTTTCCATCTGCTTCTTGCAGGTTATCATTCTCAGACATAAGTCAATTGTTTTTTTATAGGGCGTTAAAGATACTAACAGTTGTTAGAACTACAAAGAAAATGCTTCTAGAGCTTATATTTTATGACTTATGCCATGTTTTCCAAGATTTTTCAGCTTGTAATCTTAACATTTCTAATCCATTAATTGTTGTGGCTCCATTTTGAAAACCTTGATTTAAAAATTTTGTTTCCTCAGGATTGTAAATAAGGTCATATAAAATGTGATTTTTGCTTATAGCATTATACGGAATGTCAGCAGATTCATCAACATTTGGAAAGGTGCCAATTGGAGTGCAATTTATAATAATAGTATAATCTGAAATGATATCTTCAGTTAAATCTGAATACAAAAAAGTAACACCTTCCTTTCGAGAACGCGACACAAAATCATATTTAATTTTTAACTTTTTAAGAGCGTAAGCAATCGCTTTAGATGCACCACCTGTACCAAGAATCAATGCCTTTTTATGATGTAATTTTAAATGTGGTTTTAGCGAATTTTTAAAACCATAATAATCGGTATTATAACCTATTTTTTTTCCACTTTTTGTAATTCTTATAGTATTTACAGCTCCAATTTTTTGAGCACGCTTGTTTAATTTATCAAGTAAAGGGATGACTTGTTCTTTATATGGAATAGTAACATTAAGACCTTTTAAGTTTGGTGTGCTTTTTATAATATCAGACAGCTCGTCAATAGATTGTAAATCGAAATTCACATAAGAATGCGGTAAATTTTCATTCTCAAATTTATCTGCAAAATAACCTCTTGAAAAAGAGTAGGAGATGTCTCTTCCTACGAGTCCGAATTTAAGCTTTGTTTTGTCTTGTGCGTTTTCCATACCATTCTAATCCTAAAACTATGAGGATTCCTAGGGCAATATAAGCAATTGCGATGTAAGTTTGACTGTTGATTTCTGGTAAAAAACGTTGGTAGTCTATAATGATTTGTTTTCCTGTAGAATCTAAAACAAATACATCTTCAAGGTTTGTTTTATAGATGGTTTCTTTCCAAGGCCAAACAACTCCGAGTGAGCCTATTATAAAACCCATAATAGTTGCGAGTGTGATGTTTTTATAGTGTTTCAATATATAATTTAATATATGAGAAAAAGTCACTAAACCTACTATGGAACCCAATGTAAAGACGGCTAAAACCTTCAGCATTCGTTGTCTAACTTGGTTATGAATAAATTCAAAATCACCACTAAAAATATCTAACATGGTGTCGTAAAGTGCATTTACAGAATCTACAAGTAATAACACATAATTACCTAAAACAATTAGAATAAATGAACCTGAAAAGCCTGGTAATGCCATGCCAGAGACACTAATAATTCCACAGAAAAACACAAAAAACAGATTGTCATTTTCTGTTGCAGGATCTAAGAAACTTATGCTTACGCCTGCAATTGTACCTAAAGTTAAAGCTATTATGGTTGTTCTGTTCCATTCTTTAAAATCTTTAGAGATATAATAAATTGAACCTAGAATCATTCCGAAGAATGTACTCCAGACATAGAGTTCATAATGTACAATGAGGTAATCTAGAATTTTTGAAACGCTAAAATAACTAACGATCATTCCTAAGAATAGTAAGCTTAAAAATTTACCGTTTATGTAGCGATAGAAACCTTTGAATCTACCATTAAATAAAAGTTTGAAAGCTGTTTTGTTAACGCGTTGTAACGAGTAGATAAATTCTTCGTAAAAACCTGCGACAAATGCAACAACACCTCCAGAAACACCAGGAACTTTGTTAGCAGCTCCCATTGCCAAACCTTTAATGACCAAGAATATACGATCTTTAAGGGTTCTGGTGCTTTGCATTATGCTTTGTCTTTTTGTTTGCCTAAAGTTTCTAAAAGAAGGATAGCGGCAAAACCGATAACAATAAATACTAAAGCCATTACAAGTTCATTATCACCTGTGTATGAAGATGGTAAAATACTTTTATCGAGTAAGGTTACAACTTGGCCTTCAGAGTTTACGCGCGTTTTTAATACTTCTTTCCATGGCCATATTTTGTTTAACGACCCAATCATAAAACCAGTTAAAATGGCTAAAGTTAGATTTTTGTGATGTTTAAACATCCAATTCAACGCTTTTGAAAATACTTTTAGACCAATTACAGCACCAACTGCGAGCAGAACAAACTTAAAAAAGGCATCTTTAAAAAGTTCCATATCTCCATTAAGCAAACCATCTCTTAAATTGTTAATGGTATCAATAGCGGTTTGGTAAGCTCCAAGAATAAGCAAGATAAATGCGCCTGAAACACCAGGTAATATCATGGCAATTATAGCAATAAAACCACAAAATAAAAGATAAAACGGACTGTCTGGAGACGCAAATGGCTCTGCAAGTGTAATGTAAAATGATAAGATGGAAGTGATAATAATAGCGATTATTATTTTTGGAGACCAACCTTTAATTTGTTTTGCTATGTAAAGAATACTGGCTAAAACAAGTCCGAAAAAGAACGACCAAAGTAAAATAGGTTCGTGGTGTAATAACCATTTTATCAGTTTTGCTAAGGATAGAATACTTATAGCAATTCCTGAAAATAACGCGAATAAAAAACTTCCATTAAAGGAATTCCATGCGGTTTTAAAACCTTCTTTTTTCCAGACTTTAAAAACACCAAGATTTACTTTGTCTATACTTTCAAGAAGTTCTTCGTAAATACCAGATATAAAAGCTATGGTTCCGCCAGAAACTCCCGGAACAACATCTGCTGCTCCCATGGCAATACCTTTAAATATGATGACTAAATAATCTAAAAATCGTCTTTGCATTTCTATATAAAAATAAGAATGCTAAGGTATGATTTTTTTATACTATTTCTGCCCTAAATTTAGTCTAATAAAAAACAGAAATTTTTGGCTTAGGTGAAAATTAAAAATCAGTCATAGCCTTTGTTATGGGTAGTTTTTAGTTTAAATAATCAACGAAAAATAGCAATTTTTAAAGGTTAAATTTAGGGTAGAAATAGTATCAGTTAGACTCCTTTTTACCTTCTGAAATTATCGCCTTAATCATAGGCTTGTCTATAAGTTGTGGAAATAATTCTGGAATAATAAAGCTATAGTCAATATTAAGACGTGTTGCATTTTTAAGATGAAAACGTCCTTCTTCAGATTGATGAATCGCAAAATAAAGACCTGCTAAACGGTATTCTACTTCGGCATTTTCTGGGTAGAATTCTGTAGTCTGTAGTAAATTAAATATTGCAGCTTGGTATTCTCCTAACGTTGTTAATACGTCGGATCTGTTTAGCCAAGTGTCTAATTCGTAATTACCTAATTCTATAGTGCGTTTGTAACCGCGTTCTGCTTCTTCAAGAAAGTTTAAGCGTTTGTTTATAGTTGCATATAATTTCCAATATAAAACATTATCTCCATCAATAGTAACGGCTTTATTTATATAATAAAGTGCTTTTTGATAGTTGAGACGCTTCATGTAAAATTTACTTATGGCTATCCAACCTTTATCTAGCAATGGGTCTTCGTCTATGGTTTTTTTAAAAAATTGAATGGCTAAATCTTCTTGTTCTAACTTTTCGTAACAATGACCAATACGCAATAATGCAAATGATGTTGGGTCTTCTAAAGCAAGTGTAATTTTATAGTTTTCAATAGCTTCTTCGTACTTTTTTAATTTTTCTAAAACTTTACCTTTTTCAATGTAGGCTCCTACAAAAGTATCATCGGAAATAATGGCAAAATCAAAAGCTGCATTTGCCTTTGCGTAGTCTTTAATAGTAAAATATTGTCTACCTAATTGATGCCAGCCAACTTCACAGTATGGATTGGTATCTAAGAATGTATTGAGATATTCAATTGCTTCAGAATTCTTATTTAAAAAATCGTAACAGTACACTATGTTATGAAGCGCAGAATAATCTGTAGTATCACTTTCTAAGCATTTTTTGAAATAAATAATAGCATTATCAAACTGATCTAAGAATAAATATTCCATACCAACAAGTGCATACAAATCCGCATCATCTTCTGGAGTGCTAGACATATCTATAGCAATAAGCAATGTCTCTATCGCTTTTTGATGTTGATCTTGTTTAGACAATACATTAGCCTTTTGAATAAAAATTTCTTCGTTTGTAGGTTCTAAATTATGAAGACTATCGAGAAGGTCATCAGCTTCAGAAAATTTGTTTTCAATAACCAATATTTCAACTTGAAATAACCTTAAATTAATAGAAGTTGGGTGTTGTTCTAGCCCTAATTTAATTGCACGTTTAGATAAAGCAATCTTTCCATTTTCAAGATAATGATGAATGATATTTTCAAACTCGCTAGAATCAAAGAACAATATATCATTGGTCTTTAACATCGATTCAAATCGAGTAAGAGGGAAATTTTCGTCTTCGTGACTGTATTGCATAAATGGATTAATTCACTGAAATAAAATTACAGTTATCCCTTACGCTACATTGATTTTTAAACTAATGTTTTTAACAAAGTAGTTAACATTAAAATTTTGCTTTACTTGAAATCATTTAAGAACCTATATTTTAGGTTTTTATGAATTATAAAAGATGTTTATAGCGTATCTAATATTGAAGTTATAATACGACAACCTTCAATTAATTCATCATTTGAAATTGTTAAAGGTGGTGTTATGCGGATGGCTTTGGGCTCAAAAAGTAACCAAAATAAGATTAATCCTTGGTCTTGAGCTCGCAAAATTAAGGTGTTTGTTAAGTCTGAATTTTCAGTAAAAGCTGCTAGCATTAATCCACGACCTCTAATTGTTTTTATGTGTTTATGCTGAAGATGTTTTCTGATTATTTTTTCCTTTTCTAAGATTTCAGCCATCAAATTTGACTCGGTAATTTCTTTTAAAGTTGCTAAAGCAGCAGTAGCAATTATTGGATTGCCACCAAAGGTTGTAATGTGTCCAAGTTTTGGATTATCACTTAAAGAGTCCATCATTTCTTTTGAAGCTGTAAAAGCTCCAATTGGCAAGCCTCCTCCTAAGCCTTTACCTGTAACAACTATGTCTGGCTGACAATTATAATTCTCAAACCCAAATAATTTTCCTGTTCTCCCGATTCCTGATTGAATTTCATCGAGAATAAAAACCGCTCCAACATCTTTACAGCGTTGTTGCACTTTAGTTAAATAATTATTTGTTGGTTCAATAAATCCTGCTCCTCCTTGAATGGTTTCTAAAATAACTCCTGCCGTTTTTTCTGTGATTTTATTTAAATCGACTTCAGAATTAAATTCAATATGCTTTATGTCTGGAATTAACGGTAAAAACGGTTGTTTACGTTCTTTGTAATCCATAAGACTCAGTGAGCCCAAAGTGTTACCATGATAAGCATTTTTTGCAGCAATAATTTCTGAACGTCCTGTATAACGTCTTGCTAATTTTAGGCTTCCTTCAATAGCTTCTGTTCCAGAATTTACTAAATAAGTTGATTCTAAAGGACTTGGTAAACTTTTTGCTAATAGTTTTGCTAAGTCTAGAGCTGGTTTTTGGATGTATTCGCCATAAACCATTACATGTAAATATTTGTCTAACTGTGCTTTTACTGCATTAACCACTTTTGGATGCGAATGTCCTAAACTACATGCTGAAACTCCAGCAACAAAATCGAGATAAGTATTGCCTTTTGTGTCAAAAATATATGACCCTTTTGCATGACTGATTTCCATCGCTAAAGGATGTGGCGTGGTTTGCGCTTGGTATTTTAAAAAGTCGTCTTTCAATTATTGACCTTTTTTTTCTATTTCCTTCTTTAAAGGTTTTTCTAAAGGTTTATGTTTTATAGGTTTAGTTTTTTTAAGCGATGCTTTTAAAGGATTAATTGCTGGTTTTTTTGGTAAGTTACGTGCGGCTTTGTTCTCTTTTTTTGGTGTCGCTTTTCCTGCTTCTTCAATTCGTTTAGTGACTTTGTCGTCTATGAATTCTTCTGGTGGAACATAATCTTCTAAGCCTTTAATTTTTGGTAAATCTAAAGGAGGATCATCTTTAAACAAATCTTCAACAGAGAGTGGTCGTTCTTCTCCTCTCCAATCGAAACCTCTTAATTGTCTTCCGCTTTTTGGGAAATCTTCTTCTGGGAAAATGTTACCATCAATTTGGTTGATAAACCTTACTTCTTCAACTGCTTGTTCTATAATTTTAACGTTTATGCTTCCAGATTTAGACTTCTGAATTCCAATTAATTCGTTTTCATCATTTCGCAAATAGCGAATGGTTTCTGCATTTTTAAGAACATCTACATTATAGAGCTCATTAGCTTTAAACAAGCCAATTAAGCGTTGCCCTTTTATTTGGTTGTAACCATCATCGCTTAGCGTGTCTTTGCTTACCAAAAATGCGTTGTTGAATACTTTTAAGGAATCGAGTTGTTCTGTTTTTACATTAGAAATTAAATGAATAGTATCTCCTGTCATTTGGTTATCAATATTCCAAAGTACAGGTTTTCGTGCAGTAGCAAAGGCATCTGTAGAACTAAATCTACTGAGATTTATCATTTGTGTTAAGCCTGTTTTATGGTCAACGTGAATAGAATCTGATTTGCCAGCTAAATCACTTTTATATAATCTGGCATTATAATAAGCACGAGTGATGCGGTTTTCTGGCTTGCCTGTAACCAACAAAGTGTCTGCGTGCATATAAACCGAATCTTTTTCTTGAACGGTTATAGCTAAAGCACGTTTTGTAATGTACATGGAATCTTTGGCACGCCAAACTTCAGCATAATGTCCTTTTACTATGCTTTTGTTTATGGTGTCTGTAACCGTAATATTGTTAGTTGCTGAGGCGAAACTTATGTTTCGGTCAAAATATAGACTATCGCCTTCTACGGTTCGGTTTTCGTAATCGATTTTTGCATTACGTTGAAAATGACCAGTATTATTATTGGTATCGTAAAAACCACGTTCGCAATAGATTTTGCTGGTTTCTCCGGTAATAGTTGAAGGTCCAAAAAGGAAAGCGTGTCCGTTTTCTGTAAAGAAATCGAGACGTTCTGTGTTTAAGGTATATTCTGGGTTTACCAAAACCACATCTTTTACAAATTGATATTTACTGGCATTTATATAATAACGACCAATTTGGCTGGTTATAGTTCCTGAAGAATCTCTTACAACTGTTCCTTTTGAGTTGTAATAAGCTTGTTGTTTGGTTCTGTCAAAATATAGTGTGTCTGTTTTAAGTGTAGATTGTGGTTCTGTTAAAACCACATCTCCTCTGGCAATAGCTAATTGTGTTTTTCCGCTATATTCTAAATATTTGGTAACCATATTTATAGAGTCGCCTTGTTTCATAACCACATTACTAAAGGCTTCAATATAGTCTTGGTCTTCATAGTAAATGGCTTTGTCACAGAACAGATCTGCACCTTTATGGATAAAATGGACTTGCTTTGATTTGTCTCTTAGAAATACTAATGCACCATCTTCAATCTCTGGTGCTGTGGATGTATTACCAGAATATTGAATAGTAATTTTTTGTTTTTCTTGAGCAAAGCTGAAGAATACAAATGTGAAGCAAATTAAGAATGATAGATATTTAAAACGTGTCAAAGATTTATATTTTTTACAAAATAACATTAAATAGATTTTCTTTAGTATGTGTTAACGTTTTTTTTAACAGAGAACTGATTTAAACTTTTACTATTTGCTAAAAAATTATTCTTTTAAACTTAATTTTTGTCTTTTTATCACTCCATAGCTATGCTATGCTGTTCCAAAAAGACTTCATTTAATTTCAAAATTTCTAATCTTCGCTTAAATACAAAAAGCTTAAATGAGTTCAGATATTAATTTTGAATTAGAATCTGTAACCTAAACCAATTTTAATAATATTGATATTGGTATTGTAGGTTATATTTGGAACATTGTCATCAATACCAATTTTCACAAAGTCGTATTGAACTTGAATAATTATTTTTTCTGTGATATCATAGGCTAAGCCAGAATTCATATTTATTCCAGATTTATTTTGGTTTTCAATATTGCTAGATATGTTAGAATCAAATATAGGTTGGTTATTACTTACATTAAATAGAAACAGACTATATCCTAATCCAAATGAAGGACGAAATTTAGGAATACTTGGTAAATTTAACTCCGCAAAAAATCTTGGTTGTAAAGTATATAAATTTACATCAAATGGTTGGTTTCTAGCGTCTTTTGAGTTTTTTAAATAGCCAATATTAAATGAGCCGCCAATATTTACAACGTTCAATTCTAAAAAACGATAACGTAATCCTAAATCTATAATTCCATTATAATTTTCTCCAACAAAATTTTTATCAATAGATAAAGGATAACACAGTTCAATATTTAATTTTGAATCTTGAGCATAACTTTCAAAAGCCAATAAACATAATCCTATTAGGATAATTTTTCGAAACATAGATCTAAACCGTCTTACGAATAATGGTCTGTTTACGATCTGGTCCAACAGATACAATAGTAATAGGGAGATTGAGTTCTTTTTCTAAGAATTCAACATAAGCATTCAAATTTTCTGGTAATTGTGATGCTTCAGTCATTCCTGTTAAATCTGCAGCCCAACCTTTTACTTCGGTATAAATAGGAGTGACGTTTTGGTCTTCTATATTATAAGGTAAATGTGTGATGGTTTCTCCTTTATATTTATAAGCTGTACATACTTTAAGGGTTTTAAATCCTGAAAGCACATCTCCTTTCATCATAATTAATTGTGTAACGCCATTAACTTGGCAAGCATAACGCAAAGCCACTAAATCTAACCAGCCACAACGTCTTGATCTGCCTGTTGTTGCTCCAAATTCGTTACCAACACGTCCCATTGTTTCTCCATCTTCATCAAATAATTCTGTCGGAAATGGACCTGATCCAACACGAGTTGTGTACGCTTTGAAAATTCCAAAAACTTCTCCTATTTGGTTTGGTGCAACTCCTAAACCTGTGCAAGCACCTGCAGCAGTTGTATTAGAAGAAGTTACAAAAGGATAGGTTCCAAAATCAATATCTAATAAAGACCCTTGAGCACCTTCTGCCAAAATAGATTTTCCAGATTGTTGTGCTTGATAAATATATTCTTCAGAATCAATAAATTCTAAACCTTTTAAAGTTTCGATTGCACTGAAGAAATCAGCTTCTAATTCTTTTAAATCGTATTGAATATCTACGTTGTAGAATGCAATCATTGCTTCGTGCTTATCTGCTAACGCTCTGTATTTGTTTTTCCAATCTGCTAATTCTATATCTCCAACTCTAATTCCGTTTCTACCAGTTTTGTCCATATATGTTGGGCCAATTCCTTTTAAAGTAGAACCTATTTTCGCTTTTCCTTTTGAAGCTTCACTTGCAGCATCTAATAAGCGATGTGTTGGTAAAATAATATGTGCTTTTCGCGAGATACAAAGGGATTTTTTATAATCTACATTTTGCGCTTCTAATTTATCGAGTTCTTTTTTGAAAATAACAGGATCTATAACCACACCATTACCAACAAGGTTCACTTTGTTTTCATGAAAAATCCCAGATGGAATAGTATGTAGTACATGCTTTCGTCCATTAAAAACAAGCGTGTGTCCTGCATTTGGACCACCTTGAAAACGTGCAATAATATCGTAGTTAGAGGTAAATACATCGACAATTTTTCCTTTGCCTTCATCTCCCCATTGTAATCCAAGTAGTAAATCTACTGCCATTTTAAAATTGAATTAGTCGTCTTTTTTACGATTACCGTAAAAATATAGTGAATGATTAGTTATTTGAATATCAAAAACCTCTTCTATGGTTTTTTTGATGGATTGGATGCGTGGATCACAAAATTCTATCACTTCTCCTGTATCAGTAAGAATAACATGATCGTGGTTTTTATCGAAATATGATTTTTCGTAATGTGCTTGGTTTTGTCCAAATTGGTGCTTACGTACCAAAGCACAATCCAAGAGTAATTCAATAGTGTTATAAAGTGTTGCTCTACTTACGCGATAGTTTTTATTTTTCATTTTGATATATAAAGATTCAATATCAAAATGCTCTTTATTATCATAAATTTCTTGAAGTATAGCGTAACGCTCAGGTGTTTTTCTATGGCCTTTATCTTCAAGGAATTGTGTAAATACGCGTTTTACAATTTCCTGATTACTTTCTTCTGTGGTTGCATTCATAATTAAGAAACAAATTTAGGTAAAATTAATAGGATATAAATTATAAAAACAATCATAACAAGAAAAGAAATGAACAGGCTTTTAATAACTTTTTAAAAAGCTAAAAAAAAGCATTATACACTTTTAACTTTATCAATACCATTAATTTTTTTAAGCTTATCAATTAGCTTTTAAGTATGGTTTGGTTATTAACTTCTACTGTTATTTTTCCTGTAAAAGCATTATCATTACTAAAAAACTTAGACTTTTTATGTTAACTCGCATATTTTTATAAATCAGTGCAGTAATATGGGTTCTATACGCTTTTTGAGCGATTCTGTCAATATTATTTGTTTTGTTTTTATGCGGTGTATAAGTGCTGTTTTTAGCTTTATTTTTGTCTTTTTCTTCTTCTGTAGCGATGCTATGCAACTCAAAAAAGACTTCAACAGAACTAAAAACCTCTAATTTTCGCTTAAATCCAAAAAGTTTAAATGAGTTCAGTGCTTTTGCCTTGTTAATTGTATGAGTTATATTTACAAAAAAAGTTATGCTTGATAATTTGAATTTCTTTAATTTGTTAATAGTAAAAGATTTTTAAAAATTATATTCTGAATAACTCAATCCCATCTAACATAAAAAAAATATAAATTCATGGATTTTACTAACCCTTTAGTTTACGGAGTTCCATGTTTTTTGGGTTTGATTGCCTTAGAACTTACTTACAGTAAAGTTTTAGATGATAAGCAACTATATAAATGGAAGGATTTATTATCAAGTGTTTCGCTTGGTGTAGGATCTGCAATACTTGGTGCACTTATTAAAACTATATCTGTGATTTTTGTTCTTAATTTTGCTTACGACATCTTTAATCCAATGGTAAATGGTGTTCGTACTAATATTATGGGTTGGGAATCTTTTGGATATGCTTGGTACATTTGGGCTATTTGTATGCTTTTAGATGATTTTACTTACTACTGGTTTCATAGACAAAATCATATGATTAGGTTTTTATGGGCAGCACATATTGTGCATCATTCTTCTGATAATTTTAATTTAGGAACTGCTGTACGAAATGGTTGGTTTACTATTTTTTACAAACCCTTTTTTTATGTTTGGATTGTAATTATTGGTTTTCCGCCAGAGATGCTTGTTGTTTGCTTAGGTATAGAAGCCTTATGGCAATTTCAACTGCATACAAAGTATATTAAAAAAATGGGATTTATAGAAAAATTCTTGAATACGCACACTATGCATCAAGTACATCATGCACAAAACATTGAGTATATGGACAAAAATCATGGTGGTTTTCTTAATGTTTTTGATAGAGTTTTTGGAACATGGAAAGAATTGGATGATTCTATTGCTATAGAATACGGAGTTACAATTCCGCCAAACTCTTACAACTTGTATGTTATTTTAACTCACGAATACAAAAATATTTGGGAGGATATGAAAAAATCTAGCAATTGGTCTCATAAATTTATGTATGCTTTTGGTCCTCCTGGTTGGAGCCATGATGGAAGTACAATGACCATAAAGCAAATGAGATACGAACTTGCTAAAGCTTCTAAAAGTTGAGAGTTATACCAAATTAAATACTTTTTGGTATAGCATTTTAGAATATTATCAATTCCCTTTTTGTATGTCCGTAAACAATCATAATCCATAAATTATCCATATATTTAAGAAAAATTAAGGTATGAATATTTTTAGTTTTACGGCAGAATTTGACAGCGAAGAGGCCTGTCGCACACATTTTAAAGAAGAAAGGGACAAATTAGGTGTTGTCTGTAAACGTTGCTCGCATACAGAGCATTATTGGATAAAAAGTAAATGGAGCTATGAATGCAAAAAATGTAGAAGTCGTACATCTCTTCGTAGCGGCACGATTATGCAGAGTTCTAATCTTTCATTTTTGATCTGGTATAAAACCATGTTCCTGTTAACGGCAACCAAGAAAGGTTTTTCCTCTAAAGAGATACAGCGTCAGTTGGGATTGAAAAGATATGAGCCAGTATGGGCTATGGTTCATAAATTGAGAAAAGCTATGGGAAATAGGGATGATAGATATACACTTGAAGGCATGATAGAAATGGACGAAGGCTATTTTACCATAGAAGCATCAGAAAATGAACATAAAACACAAAAAGCAGGACGAGGCAGTAAAACAAAATCCAACGTAATGATAATGGCAGAAAGTACGGTTCTTGAAGATTTGGACACGGGAAAAGTAGAACGTCAATGTCGTTATTTTAAGGCAAAAGTATTAGAAGACCACAAAGCAGATGGTACAGATAACACCTTAGAAAACGCAATTGACCAAGAGGAAGTCATTGTTTTTACAGACCAGAGCACATCGTATGTTAATATTGCTGATTTTGTAGAAATACACATTAGTGAAAAATCAAGCGAAACAACAACAAAAGAAACTCTAAAATGGGTACATATAGCAATTAGTAACGCCAAGCGTAATTTTGTAGGCAATTACCATAAAATCAAGAGAAAATATTTGCAATTATATCTAAATGAGTTTGTTTATAAGCTAAATCGTAGGTATTTTGGTGAGCGAATCTTCGATAGGCTAGTTATAGCTAATATTACAGGATTATGAATAATAACGGATATACAAA
>Ga0209633_10000335_pt1 | contig 55990 bp, 44 predicted proteins | sample Cruoilmetagenom1_FD_187290 | JGI IMG/M metagenome (GOLD analysis project Ga0209633, IMG submission 187290) | Oil polluted marine microbial communities from Coal Oil Point, Santa Barbara, California, USA - Sample 1 (SPAdes) (version 2) | ecosystem: Environmental > Aquatic > Marine > Oil seeps ... | reverse complement strand
AGGGGATGTGTGGTGCCGTCTGTGGGTAAGGGGATGTGTGGTGCCGTCTGTGGGTAAGGGGATGTGTGGTGCCGTCTGTGGGTAGGGGGATGTGGCGGAAAGTTGAGGAAAGATTGTCGTAGCTGTCGTAAGGGGGTTGTTCGTTGATGTTTCTGCAATCCGTGTTCTTTGTGCTGTGATTTCTGCAATATCCAGAGCTTGTGCTGCTGTTGTGTCTGGGCGAGGAGAGGGGCGGGAATGAACGGGCGACATATCTGCCAAAAGCGTGTGTTCAGGGCAAGTGTTTTTTGGCCGGCGCGTTTCGGGCGGCGGGATCCTGAGGGTGGAGCCGGCAATGAGATCCGTAGAGGCACTGTGTGAATACCCCCCAATCTGTTTCTCAGGCGCAGATGCGGCGCCGTCCAACAGGGGAACCGCCCCCTTTGCCGCGTTCGATTGACATGAGAACGCGTGTTTGGGTTTTCGTGAGCACTATTTTGGTGCTTTTGTGGGGTTTGGCATTGTCAACTGGTGGCATGCCTTCTTGGCTCGTGCGGGGCGAAACTGCAGCAGTGGAGTGGATTGCTGAGCACCGGACAGCCCGTTGCACTTCTTTTTTGCAGCCTTTGCAGAAGTTTTTTGCTGGGTATGGTCCTCCTCTTATTGGCTGGCCAGTCGTGCTTACCTTGCTGTTTTTCAAACGGTTCCGGCAGATTCTTGTGTATGTTGGTGTGTTGGCTTCTCTGGTCGCGATTGTTGTGTTTGTGCAAGACGCGATGGTGCGCCCTCGTCCCTATGGGGTAGAAAACCTGGGACGTTGGGAAGACTTTTCTCACCCTTCTCGTGCGGTTGCCCTTGTCGCCGGTGCCCTTTTTGGCGGGGTGCTGCTGCTGCTTCCGACCGGGAAGACCTTGGAAAGAGGGCGGATTGCGGCAGGTGTCCTTGTTGCAGTGCTTGCTGTGTCTACGGTGTATCTCGGAACAGCGTACCCTCTCGATGTATTGGCAGGTGCGATTCTGGGGGTGGCGCTTCCCAATTTTGTCTGTGCCTGGCTTGTGCCGCGCGAGGCATTTCCTGTGACTTGGCACAGGGGGGAGACCGCTCATCTTGATGTGGGGGGAGCTCGGGGTGAAGCAATACGACAGGCTGTGGCTGAACAGTTGGGTTTTACTGTCCTTGATTTTGTTCCAATACTGGAGCAGTCTGCAGGGTCGACTCCTCTAAAAATCACGATTCTCGATCAGGAGGGAGAGAAAACCCGAGTTTTTGCAAAATTACTCTCGACTTCGCACCTCCAATCAGATCGATCCTACAAATTGGTACGTACACTGTTGCATGGGCGTTTTGAGGACGAGCGGGGGTTTGCCTCAGTGCGTCGTCTTGTGGAACATGAGGACTATATGTCGCGTGTCATGTCCGGGATAGGTGTTCCTGTGCCTCGGTCGTATGGAGTCGTGCAGATTACTCCGGCGCGGGAATATCTGATGGTGACGGAGTTTTTATGGGGTGCCTCGGTAATAACCGAGGCAGAAGTCACGGGTGAGGTGCTCGACCATGCGTTGCAGCTTGTGCGCAAGATGTGGGATTCTGGAGTGGCGCACCGCGACTTTCATATGGGAAATGTCATGGTGCGAAAGGGAGAAGTTTTCCTTATCGATATGAGTTTTGCGGAGATGCGACCCTCGGCATGGCGTCAAGCGGTAGATTTAGGAAATATGATGCTGATTCTTGCTTTGCGCAGGGATGCTCCCACAGTGTACGAACACGCGCTGAAGTATTTTGCTCCGGAAGATATTGCAGAAGCCTTTGCTGCCATGCGAGGACTCACGATTCCTCGCCGTTTGCGGGAAAAATTGCGTCTTGACGGTCGGGATCTTGTCGCAGAGTTTCGAGGGCTGGCTCCACCGCGTGCCCGTATCCGTATCCAGCGTTGGACGTGGCGGCGTTTGGCTCTGATCGTGGTTGTAGTGAGTGCAGCAATTCTTTCGACTTCTCTTATTATCGGTTATTTCAGAGTGGCTGATTTGTTGCCATAACGGCTATGTGTTGTGTCAGAGGGGCGCGAAAGGTGACATAGTGAGAATCGAGGGGGGCCTCGGCAACATGGCGGAGCAGGGTTGTGGCAAATCTTGAGGCGGGAGATTCCCGAGATTCGCCGCGATGTCGGACAGAGAACAGAATGCTTCACGCGCGCAATGCTTGTGGTGGAGAAGCAAGGGAGACCGGTCCCAGAGTGAGTTGCAAGCTGAGCGCAAGGGTCCGTGGTATTCGTCTTGGGAAATTGAAGCTAGGTTTTCTCAGGAGTGTGCAGCAACGCTTGAGCGAACTTGTTTTTCTCGCTCTGGGTTTGTTGGGAATCACATTGTTCGGGGCCTGTTCCGTATTGATGTGGAACGACAAAATGTTCCCTTATTGTGAGACCGATGCGGCAATGGAACTGATGGCGCAGTCTGTGCCGTCGGCTTCTTTCGTGCCATGTGTTCGGCAGGTTTTTGCTGGATGGGAGTTTGAGAGCGTGTATTACAGCGACCGAGGTGCACGCTTGCGTTTCTCCTCGGATCTCGGAGGTGATGACGCACTTATCGTGAATTTTTCGGACTCTTGCCCCGAAGCCGGTGTTGGTGTTGCAGTGAGTGAAGCAGGCAGCTTGGGGCAAGGGGGCCGAGAGGGGGCTGTATTTCCTAGGGGTGTGCCTGAGGAAAAGGAACAGGAGCCTCTGGGAGTTGTCGTGCGACCGCAAAAAACACGTTCTGACTTGTATGAGTCTTCGGATTTTTACGTGTTTCGCGGAGGTTGTGTGGAACTTGCCATGCGTTTTTTTGGGGAAGGGGTGGGAGAGAGGCTCGCTCTCGAGGCAGGGCGCATGATTGACGTGCAAAAACGATCAGAGGTTGCGCGTGAATTGAGGCAACGTTATGGGGACACGGTTCGTCTTGACCCTGAACCGGCCCCTGCACCGGCCTCTGAACCGGACGGTAGCGATCGTGGTTGAAATGCACGCGCGAGACGAAGGGGAATTGCCGCCGGTCACGCCAGTTCTCGCTGATGAGAACGAGCGTGGCAGTGGACAGGCTCGCGAAAGCTCGGTTGTTCGCAAACCGCGCTCTGCATCTCGCCAGGCATTCGACATCGGAGTGTCGCTGGCTGTTGTGGCGCTAGTGTTTTTTGAGCTTTTTCCGCACCTTGCTGACTATGAAGAGGTTTGGGCGGTTATTTCGGACCTTGACACGGCTGAGCTGACGGTATTCGGCATCCTTGGCGTCTGGAATATTGCGACCTATTGGTTCGTGAATATGGCGGCTTTTTCTGGCCTGAATTTCCGTCAAGCGGCTCTTTCTACTCAGTCTTCGACTGCAGTCGCGAATACAGTGCCCGGTGGTGGCGCATTTGCTGTCGGAGTGACCTATGCGATGTGTCGATCCTGGGGGCTTTCTCTGTCGACTATTACACGGGGGGTGTTGGTTTCGGGGATTTGGAATAATTTTGCGAAATTTGCGATCCCTGTGATTGCAGTCGTAGCGAGTGCTTTGTCGGGTGATATTAGGTTTGTGCTGTTCCTGGTTGCGCTTGTGAGCCTGGGTCTTCTCTGCTCGACTGTCGTGCTTTTTTTCTTGTTTCTTCGTTCTGAAGAAACGGCGCACCGCATTGGAGATCGCCTGGGAAAAATCATGTCTTGGATACGGACGAAGATCGGGATGCAACCGGTTGTCGATTGGGGACGGGCAGTCTGTGATTTTCGGGATGACACGGTGGACTTTTTGCGGGAGCGTTGGCTTCGTCTGACTGTGACATCACTTGTGAGTCACTTTTCCCTGTTCCTGGTTTTGCTTGTGACGTTGCGTTTGGTTGGCCTTTCTGCCGGCAATCTTTCCTGGCATCGTGTGTTGCTGGTATTTGCCGTTATTCGTCTTGTGTCGGCAATCCCTCTGACCCCGGGGGGGATCGGGGTAGTGGAACTGGGATATGTTGCGATTCTTTCTGTGGGGGAGACGGAGCTGACACGTCAACAGATTGCGGCGGGTGTGCTGTTGTTCAGAGCAGTTACCTATGTTCTTCCTATTTTTTTGGGTCTCTTGACCTGGATGATTTGGCGTTATTTTATGGACGGTGAACAATCTGTGTCGGGAAATGTGTGATGTCTTTGCCGGAGATTTTGAGCACATGGCAGGAGGGTTTTCCGGGGGTGTTTTTTCCAGAATTTTCTCATCTAGGGAGAAGGAGCCGGTATGTTTCTCGAAAGAAGGGAGAAATGAGATGGCGGGAGATCTTGAAGATCATGGTCAGCTGATTGATCCGCGTAGTCCTGAGGAACCAGATGTTCATGAGCCGGCAAAGCTGTTACGTGTTGCCTTTATGTTGCAGGCCACACTCGACGAAGTGCGAAAAGTGGATGTGAACGAGTTTGGTCTCGACCACCTGAAAAAGCTGTATGGCCGGACTTTGGAAGAACTGAAGTCGGTGGTCTCTCAAGAGTTGCAGACAGAGCTCGAGAAGGATGTGGCTTTTCCCGTGGGCACGGAGATGGACCAGGCCGAGTTGCGTGTCGCGCAGGCGCGTCTCGCAGGTTGGCTTGAAGGTCTTTTTCGCGGTATCCAGGCAAGCACAGTGAACCAGCAGCTGGCGACTGAACTAGAACGCGCACATAAACGACAGTCCTTGCAGACTGGTACGGGTGGCTATATCTAAGTCGTTTGTCAGGCCTGATGCGCCAACCGGCATACCGATTGGCGCGAGTGAAGTAAGAGTCACGTTGTGGTGTGGACCCGGTTTTGGCGCGCCTGTTTGTGCTGGTGTGAGGGGAGGCCGGCATTGCAGAAGACCGCATGCTGTGTGCCTTGCATATTTTGGATGCTTGCTGGGAATGGCACGAGAAAGGCGGGCGGTAGAGTCAAAATTCTTGTGTGTTCATATTTCTGAGTGCGGGGCCCGATGAGAGACACACAGCGGGCGGAAAACATAGCCTTGTGCCTGGAGGGCGGGAATGAGCTGCTTGATGGCATGGACTGTTTGGTGGCGGTCTTTTCCCCCTCCATCATGAAGTAGGACAATACTCCCTGGTTGGATCCTGCTGATGATGTGTGTGAGGATGTTTTGCGCGGAAGGTCGTTTCCAGTCGGTTGGATCGATATCCCACATCACGAGGGAGAGTCCAAGCGCATTGGCCCGTTTTTCTGTGTTCTTGTCGACTGCCCCTTCTGGGGGACGGAGACATATAGGTTTGACGCCTGTGACTTCTGTGATGGCGTTGCTCGCTTGTAAGACCTCGTTGGAAAAGGCCTCTGGGCTGGTATTACGTAAATTCCGATGGTGTTGGGTGTGGTTCTGTATGGAGTGGCCTTCGTCGTAGGCTCTCTTTACGATGTCGGGATAGGCTTCGACATTCTGTCCAATAACAAAGAAGGTGGTTATTGCCCCATGTTGTTGGAGAATGTCGAGTATTTGTGGTGTGAACTGGAGGTGTGGGCCGTCATCCAAGGTGAGGTAGACAATGGGGTTTCCTGTCGCGGTGTGAGTAGGAAACGCAGGATCAGACCCTTGTGTGTTTGTGATAGGGGGAGTGGGGAGTGTTGCCAGGGCTTCCTGTGTTGGGTCGTCGATTGTTCCGTTTCCAGGAATGCCATTCCGTTTTTGAAAGGCAATCAGGGCGCGTCGGGTCCGCATGCCGAAGATGCCATTGGGAGGTCCGGGGTCAAGGCCGGCGGCAATAAGGCGAAGTTGAATTTTTACGATGCCGGGCGCTGCGGTTGTTGCCGTGCTTGTCGCGAGAGAGACGTGTTCTATGGGAGCCTGTTCGGGGCCGGTGTCTGGCTTCTCTTCCGTGGTTGGGAAGACCCGCTGCAGGTCACTTAGGGCGTGGAGGTCGTAGGCTTCGGCTGTTTCCTTTGTCACAATGAACTGGGGGGTTGTTGTTGCCTCGGCCGGAGAAAGCGCTTGCAGATGGGGCAGCAGAAGTCTTGTGCGTAGATGGTTGTCGATTTTGGTGGAGATGTTTTTTGTCTGATCTTGGCTGTCGCTTGTTTCCGGAAAACCTTGCGCGAATTGCAAAAAGGAAGACGCGAATTCCGGCACGAGATGGACATCTCCAAAGATAAGAGCGTCGAGGGTGTCTGCGCGAGAACCTGGGATCTTGATCACAGATACGCTATAGCCTGCGTCAGCAAGCATGAAAGCATAGAGATGGGCGAGAATACGGTTTTCGTCGCGATGACTGGCTCCAATCAGGATCTTTGTATTTTCTGCCGATTTTTTTCCCTGTTCCCCTGTCGGTCTATGGTTTTTTACCCAGGCTGCTGCGACAGTTTCGGCTGCTTCCTCGCCAAAGCTGACGCGGTCGACCATCTCGTTCAAGGCATTGGTGTCGAGAGTTTGGCTTGTGTGGTTCAAAAGAGAGAGCAGGTGGCTGCCGTAGAGAGCTGCGATTCTTGTGTCGAGTAGAGGGACGACATTGTCGGGTGTCACCATATGACTGTCGTCTGTCAGCACTACCCATTGTTCTCGATCGATGAGGCTGTCTGCGTTTGTGAGTCGGGCAACCTGGATGGTTTCTTGCTTGAGGGCTTGCGCGATCTCTTCTTGTGAGAGAAATCCTACGAATTGTTTTTCCGGTATAACGTTATATGTGAGCGCGAGGCCGGGCAGGCAATAAGGGTCGATCGCGCAGTCTTGTGGGGCTCCAAAAAGGAATGTTTTTTGGCCGGTTTTATCGGTGTCCGACGTGCAGGCGACGAAAAAAAAAGAGCTTGCCATACAAAGAGCGAGAGAAAAGACGAGCGCTCGTGTGGAATAGTGCGCATGCAGCCGGCGAGAGAAATGGCTTTTTTTGCGAAAGAAAGCGAATTTCTTTGCAAAGTACGCAAAGCCGGTGACCCGGAGAAAAAATTGAAATACGTTGAGAGTTTTTTGTGATTGGTAGGTGTGACGCGAATTGTAAGAAAGTGATGAAGTGGTCTCAGCCAAGGGTAGGGCTCTTTGTGTGTTGTGTTGGGGGATGGCAAAAGGGGGGGATGGAAGGGTTTGAGAAGAATCGGGTTTTCGTAGAGAATCTGGAGTGTTTTCGGATACCTCGGATGTTGGAATCTGCGGCTTGAGGGGAAAAGAGTGCGCTTTCGGTTTGGGAGTGGAAGGGTTGTTGATGGATTCTGGTGAGGTTTTTTGTGGCCACATTGAAAAAGTTGAATGATGCAGGTTTTTCTAGATTCTTAAGAATTAGTAATTTTATATGTTTTGTCAGGATTTTTGGGGATCCGAATGGCTTTCAGATGTAATGAGAAGAGGTTTTTGCAGAATATTTTGCTTGTTCTGTGAAAAATTTTTCAGGGAAGAACTCGCGGGGAATCAGGAGAGTCTTCTTTTCTGGGACTTGGCATCCGGGACTTGGCATGAGGAAGCGGGAAACCCGAAGACGGATGACCGGGGATATCCTCTTTTTCTGTGATTGTTGACGGAGGTGGGATAGAAAGGCCTCCGTTGTTTCGTGGCAGTATGTTGCTTTTTTCCAATTTTTCTTAGTTTTTAGGGTAAAAACATGCCCATCTTCAGTTTTTTGCGATATGCGATAGGGGGGTAGGGTATAATAGTGAAAATAGTAATATTTGATGAGATACCTAGAAAAAAGGGGAGAGAGTGCGCGGTTACACAATGAAGTCCGCTGACTACCTTCGGCGTTTGCGTCGTATTGAAGGGCAGGTCAGGGGATTGCAGCGCATGATTGAAGAGGACGTGTACTGCATTGATGTGCTGACGCAGGTGGCAGCGGTCACGAAGTCCCTCCAAGGAGTGGGGATGGGGCTTCTTGACGAGCACTTGCGCCATTGTGTGCGTGCAGCCATCGCAGATGATGGCGTGGAGGGGGACGAGAAAATCGATGAGGCTCTGAAGGCAGTAGAACGCCTTCTTCGTACGTAGGGGGTTCGTGAGTAAGGGGATGGGAAGTGGCACCTTTTTCTCGGCCTCTTTTGTTGCGGCCTGTGGGAAGACAGGTCGCTCGAAATTCGTAAAAAGGCCAAGTAACAGCATTACGCAAGAAGAAAAGGCGTTCTGGGTCATGTTTCACAAGAGATCTTTGAGAAATGCGCGTGTTTTTCACGTCGAGGGGGTGAGTTGTGATCACTGTAAACACGCGATTGAGGAAGCCCTTTCGGAAATCGAAGGAGTCGACAAAGTGAATGTTGACGTGAAACGGAAAGACGTGCGGGTTGTGGGCAGCGTTTCTCAAGAAAAGGTATACAAAGTGCTTATCGAGACTGGTTACCCGCCTGAATGGAACTCCTGAAGACGGCAAAGGACGGTGCTGAGATGACTGACGAGGTTGTCTCTCAAAAAATGGTTTCTGCAAAGGAAACACGTATCGGGCACTCCCGAGATGATTTCCGCCAGGCCGGCTTTGTCGGGGATGACGGAGCGGTGAACGGCGAGAACGGGGCAGCTGATATTGCAACTCATCTTGCAATTGAAGGCATGACGTGTGCTTCTTGTGTACGTCGTGTGGAGGAGACTGTTGCTCAGACACCTGGAGTACATGCGGTTGATGTGAACTTTGCCACACGGGAAGCATTCGTACGCCATAATTCTGGGACAGTTTCGACCGCGGAGATCTGTGAGATTGTTTCGAGCCTGGGCTTTAAAACCCAGGCTGTCGACGAAGAAAGAAACGAGAACGAAGCGTCAACTTCCGCGGAACGTGAGTACCGTTCGCTTTTTCGCAAGTTTTCTTTTGCAGCGATGGTTGCGCTTCCCGTCTTGTATTTTTCTTTGCCTTTGCCAGGGGTTCCCGCAGAGGGAAGCGATGGCGAACGTGTGGCACGCGTGCTCATGGGAATTGCAGTTCTCGCAGTGCTCGCCTGGCCGGGAGCATCGTTTTACCGGGGCGCATGGGCGGCTTTTCGTCACCATACTGCCGACATGAATACGCTGGTAGCGACTGGTGTTTCTGCAGCGTGGGTCTACTCTGTTGTGGCGACGCTTGTCCCCAATGTTTTTCCTGAGGGTTTCGCTGAGGTCTTTTATGACGCTGCTGCAGTGGTCACGACCCTTGTTTTGCTTGGCTCTGCTTTGGAAGTACGAGCTCGTGCTCGAACCACTGAAGCCCTGAAAAGCCTGATTGGCCTGCAGGCCAAAACAGCCAGAGTGCTACGAGACGGCGCAGAGGTCGACATCTCTGTTGAAGAAGTTGTGGTCGGCGATCTTGTGCTTGTGCGTCCCGGGGAGAAAATTCCCGTGGACGGGGAGGTTGTGCAGGGGGCTTCATCTGTTGACGAGGCGATGGTGACTGGGGAACCGATTCCTGTCCTGAAGAGTGTTGGTGACGAAGTGATCGGCGCCACCCTGAATAAAACGGGAAGTTTTCATTTTCGGGCTACCAAAGTCGGCGCAGACACCATGATGTCACAGATCGTACGTATGGTGCGTGAGGCTCAGGGGTCAAAGGCTCCGATTCAACGTCTTGTCGATACGGTTGCCGGGTATTTTGTGCCGGCTGTTCTTTTGATTGCGATTTTTGCCTCTCTCCTCTGGTTCAATATTGGACCGGACCCGAGCGCGCGTTATGCGCTCATTGTCGGGGTGACTGTTCTTGTGATTGCTTGTCCTTGTGCACTGGGACTTGCCACTCCTACCTCTCTTATGGTTGCGGTGGGAAAGGGCGCGCAGCACGGCATCCTTGTAAAGAGCGGCGACGCGCTCGAGGCTGCCCAGCGTCTTGATGTAGTGGTGCTGGACAAAACCGGTACGGTCACGCATGGTGCCCCTGTGCTGACCGATGTCATCGCCGAATGGGGCATCACCGCTGATGAAGTACTTGCTTTGGCAGCTTCTGCGGAACGTGGATCAGAACACCCCTTGGGGGAAGCCATTGTGGCGGGGGCTCGCGATCGCGCCCTCTCCTTTGAGGAGACAGCAGATTTTTCTGCCTTGCCTGGTCGTGGGATTGAAGCTGTGGTGTCCCGTGACGGGATCGAGCGAAAAATTCTGCTCGGTAACCTGGCTTTGATGCGGGAGCGGCGTATCGACATGCACGCTCGCGTAAAAAATGGCCATATGGCGCCTGCGGCAGTCGTGCAAGCCCTTGCGGAAGAAGGGAAAACTCCAATGGTTGTGGCGGTAGACGACCGTCTCGGTGGAGTAGTGGCAGTGGCAGATACCGTGAAACTTGATTCTGCCAGTGCAGTGCAACGTCTGCACGACTTGGGTATTGAGGTCGTGATGCCTGCGGCAGTCGTGCAAGCCCTTGCGGAAGAAGGGAAAACTCCAATGGTTGTGGCGGTAGACGACCGTCTCGTTGGAGTAGTGGCAGTGGCAGATACCGTGAAACTTGATTCTGCCCGTGCAGTGCAACGTCTGCACGACTTGGGTATTGAGGTCGTGATGCTGACTGGAGACAACTGGCGCACCGCGCAGGCAATCGCCGCCCAAGTTGGTATTGACCATGTGATTGCCGAGGTTCTTCCTGCGGAGAAGGCGCGGGAGGTGGCCGCTTTGCAGACGCAGGGAAAAGTCGTCGGCATGGTGGGTGATGGGATAAATGATGCCCCCGCACTTGCACAAGCCGACGTTGGCATGGCCATTGGTACTGGGACAGATGTGGCGATTGAGTCCGCCGACATCACGCTTATCCAGGGTCACCTTTCCAGCGTGGCCGCCGCGGTCGAATTGTCACGCAGCACCATGCGCAATATCCGTCAGAATCTTGTGGGGGCTTTTATGTACAACACCCTTGGAGTGCCCCTCGCTGCGGGAATTCTTTACCCTTTCTTTGAAGTCCTCTTGCCTCCCATGTTCGCGGGTGCAGCTATGGCTTTTTCTTCACTGACCGTTGTCACGAATGCGAACCGTTTGCGCCGCTGGCAGCCAAGCGAGGCATCTGAGCAGGTAGAGATTGGGGAGGAGGTGCAGTGACAGACCTTGTCGTGAACATGATCGGGCTCGGCCTCGCAGGCTTTGTTGTGTGGTGGTTCTGGCTTTCCGGCAGCAAAGGAGCGCGCGCTGTGCCTGCTGCCTCGGGTATTCAAGAAGTCCGTGTGCTGGTGAAAGACGGCTATACGCCAGATACAATGCTGGTGGAGCCGGGTCGGCCTGTTCGTCTGATCTTTACGCGAAAAGAGTCTGCGGTTTGCTCGGAGCGAGTTGTTTTTCCGAGTCTTGGGATTCATCGAGAACTTCCGGAAAACCAGGATGTTATTGTGGAGTTTGTTGCAGACAAACCAGGCGTTTATCCCTTTTCTTGCCAGATGAACATGTATAGAGGCAAGGTCGTGGCAGAAGCCACAGTCGCCACGGCAAAGGCAACAAAAAAGGCCACTGTTCCTCTCAATTGAGCGCGTGTCGCGTTTGCGCGCGTGTTCGCTTCCGCTGGAGGCAAGGAGCTGTCGTACGACAAGCGTTGATGGACGAGTCCACAAAAAAAGCGAGGATTCGCTTCTTTTGTGGACAATGTGGTGCATGCTGTTTTTCCGGGAAGAGTGTTCTTTCTCAGGCTTGAACGCCTGTTCATCCTGCTTGTGTCCCCATTGGGGCGCGGAAACAATGGGATGCTGCGCGCTGGAAGGAAGATGATTCCTGGTTTTTGTGGGAGAGACTGAGACGTTGGGAATGTGCTGTGCGGAGAAATCCGGGAAGGAAGAGTGAGTGTTTTGTGTGGTGGAGTGGAGGGAGACCGGGTATTGCAGTGGGATGGCTAGGGCAAGACCTGTGCAGGTGCGATGGGTAGAGAAGCAGGCATTTGATGCCGCAAACGGGACATGCCTGTTGTTCTTGGCGTAGCTACAGGGCGTGCATGGCTACGATGGTTAGCGGATTGGTTCGCCGTGAATTTCTGTCTCCAACTCGACGAGGTCAGGAATGTGCCCCTGGCGTTCGGTAAAAGCGTTTTCAATGGAAGAGACCATTCGGTCTTCATCTTCGAAGATCGCTTCTGTATCGGTACCGTCGACTTCGCCGTGGGTGATTCCCCCAGTTTTCTGTCCGCGAGAGAGAACAATTGCCACACTTGAATCGTCGAGGTCGTTTCCGGCGATGGATTCGATGAGAAGAGTATCGGAACAGGGGCCTTGGAACGCAAGCGTTTCTTCATAGTCGTGGTCTGATTGGGCTTCGTCAGACCAGGAAGCAGTCGATCGATCGTTCATTTGCCACTCCTTTTGGGCAGATAATTTGTTTTAGTGAGATTTCCCAATTTTCGATATTGTGTTCTGTGCAGACACCCCTTTTTTCTTATTGGCTCTTGTTGGAATTGTCTGATACGTGTAGCACTTCCTCTGTGAGGTGTTTGTGAGGCAAAATACGCTTGGTGCTGCCTTGTGTTCACCTGTGGTGTACTGTTTTCTCTGCTGTTTGTGATGGGATGACTTTTTTCATATGAAGTTTTTTCCATCGTGCCAGGATCTCTCTTGTTTTTCCAGGGGCTTCTTGCTCTTTTTTCTTTTGAAGCGTGATCCCTGGTGAATACTGTGTTTTTTTACTTTTTCTCCTTGTGTGGCAGGTTGAGGTGGGAATCGGGAACTCTGTAAGAAAAGTCGGAAAGACGAAAAATCAGGGGGAATTGCGGGAAAGATGGGCGCTTATTGAAAGAGGAAAAGTTGTGGTATGAAAGAGTATGTGTAATGTGGAAGAGGACTATTGTCGGCTTGATTTTCTCTTATATTTTTCGGATGATTCATGAAAGAGTTGTGGGCTGTGCGAAATACTGGAGGTGTGCAATGAAGTTGTTGGGGGGGAAATGGCGAAATGCGAGCTTTGTTTGTGTTCTTCTTTTTGTTTTATCTTGGGTATTTACCGCGGTACAAAAAGCTGAAGGTGCTCTTTCTCCATTGCCGCCGGTACTGGAACCTCCGACGGGGATACTGGAGACAAAACAGGGAATGCACCCAAAAATAGATTCTCGCGTGATGTCCTCTCTTGCCTCTGATGCCCTGCCCTCTGCACCTGCTCTTCGTGCGGACTCTTCTTCTTCTTCAAAAAAGCCAGAGGCCTTGGAAACTGCTCCTTCTCGCATGTTGGTCTTGCGACTTGACGCGCAGATGGGAGAGACAGCTGCAGTTCGCCATGCTGTCGAAGAGGTGGGCGGAGAAATCGAAATCGAGTATGATGGAGTGCTGCAAGCGTTGATTCCCGCTGATCGTGTGGAGCGTCTTGCTCATTTCTCCAGTGTTCGGTACATATCATTTCCGACCTTGGCAAGAGAGGACGCCATCAGCGGGGAAGGAGTTCCCTATACCAATGCGGTGGCTTGGCACAACGGTGGCATCACAGGGGAAGGCGTGTCTGTAGGGATTATTGATGTGGGTTTTTCTGCGTGGAGTACGGCAGAAAAAAACGGGGATGTGCCAGAACCGGCTGCCACTCTGAATCATTGCGACGCAGGCTTTTCTTTGGCCTCGAAACATGGCACAGCCGTGGCAGAAATTTTGCACGAGACAGCACCTGCCGCCGAATTGTATTTGGCCTGCATTGATACAGACTTGGAGTTCGCCTCCGCGTACTTGTGGCTACGACAGCAGGGGGTCCGCGTTATTTCGACCTCTATTAGTTGGGACGAGTGGCCGGCTGACGGGCACGGAGGGCCAGGATCTCCCGAATCGGTGGTGAGTACTGCTCGTCAAGATGGCATTTTCTGGACGACTTCTGCCGGAAATCATGCCATGCGCCATTGGGGCGGGACCTTCCAGGACAACGATGGCAATGGCCGACATGACTTTGTGCCAGGAGCAGAGGCAAACGGGTTTGTCATCCCCGCGAACGAGTCGCGAGAAATCGTCTTGAAATGGCATGACTGGCCAATTTCAGCTGTGGACTACGACCTGTTTCTTTACGACGAGAACGCGAAGCTGGTGGCATCAAGTACGAACTATCAAACAGGCAGCCAGCCCCCGCTGGAAATCCTGGAGTATAAAAACACTTCAGCGCGTGCCGGTCACTATTGGATTGTGATCGAGGATCATGGCGGCAAACAAGCAGTCGCGGGCGAAAAAGAAAAAACAGGGAAGACTGCCCCCCACATTGATTTGTATGTGAGGAGCGCCATTTTGTTGTACCAGACGCGGAGCAGCAGCATTGTGTCCCCTGCAGCTTCTCCTCATGTGATGGCAGTAGGCGCGATCTATTGGGGAAATGATACGCTTGAGTTTTATAGTTCGCGTGGCCCAACCCTCGACGGTCGTCGCAAACCAGATATTGTGGCCCCTGCCCGCGTGGCAAGCCTCTCCTATAACTATTTTTCTGGAACTTCTGCCTCTACCCCCCATGTGGCTGGTGCCGCTGCCCTCCTCCTGGAACGTTTCCCTGAAAAATCCCCAGAAGACGTGGAACAACAACTTCTCTCCTGGGCACTGGACCTTGGCCTTCCCGGCCCAGACAATGCCTACGGGGCGGGAAGGCTATTTCTTCCCTGGTGATTTTTACTCTTATTGCTCTTGTGGTGTAGGGAATCTGTGCGTGAGTGTGACACTTGTCGTGGGTTTGTGCCGGAAGTTGAGTCTCGATGTGGTTGATGGTGTGCATGTGGTTGATGGTGTGCATGTGGTTGATGGTGTGCTTTGCTGTGGAATCGCCAGGTTTGATGCTGTCTTAAATTATGGTGTAGGCGGAGCGCGTTTACGTTTGCGAGAAGCTGTCATGCGCTGGGGTATTGATTTTGGTGTACTGGAAATCACATCGAAGATTGGTTTCGCCCCAAAAAACGGCGAATACTCTCTCGGCAAAGATGCCCTTGCCCGTAACGCTGACCAAGTATGAAAAGACTTCGGATGAGGCCTCGATCTACTGTATGTGCATAATCCCAAGGTCGCATTGCCAATGCTTCTGTCTTACTGCAGGTTGGGATCCGGGAATGCGCGAGGGTCGTGTGTTGTCTTTGTGGAGAGGGTTTGCTCGGGTTTAGGGTAAAGATTTGCCAGGCAAGTTCTGGAATAGTTTCCCTCCAGAACTAGCGGCAGCGTAGGGCAGAAGGCCGCAGGGCCTCCCGTGTCACACCATTCCCTGCCCTCTCAAATCAAAATCGTCTCGCCCAATAACCTCCTCACAGTCCACGGTGTGAGGAAGCAGTGCCGAACACACATCAAAACTGGGCCCACCATCAAGATAGTTGTCACCGTTCCCGCCGTGGAGCTTGTCGTTCCCGTACCCGCCCCGGAGAAAGTCGTTACCGTTCCCGCCGTGGAGCTTGTCGTTCCCGTACCCGCCCCGGAGAAAGTCGTTACCGTTCCCGCCGTGGAGCTTGTCGTGACCGTCCCTGCCTAAAATCAGGTCGTTCCCGTCCTTGCCGTGGAGCCAGTCGTGACCGTTTCCGCCCCAGATCTTGTCGTTTCCGCCGAGACCCACGATGATGTCTTTGCCGGGTGTGCCCTTGAGATGATCATCGCCGTTTGTGCCGATGATCGTGGCCTGTATCTCGCCGCAGTGGGTGTGGCTGCGGTGGCGGGAAGGGTATGAATGACGATAATGACGATGATGGTGGCGGTTGTAAGGAGGATGGCGGTGACCCAGCGGGAAACGCGGGAAATGGGGCGGGAAGGTTGCATGCGATTCGCCATACGTTACTCGGCAAGATCTTCCTCTTCAGGTGAAATTCTGCCATTGGATGCGTTAGGGATATTGGTAGAATCAAACACTTTTATCTGTATAAAACGGAATTGGTGTGCGATGTTGGATTGCTCTGTGATTGTCTGACAAACTGCTGGCAGCCGAGGCGAAATATCGGTAAAAATCACTTGGCCTGATGGACCTGTGCGCTCCAGTGCCGCGAATGCAAGGAGGCCGTCTCCGCATTTTGCATCCAGGACGGTTTTCTCATGCTGGATTTCCGCGCCAGTAAGCACCTGATCCCGGATCGGTGTGAGATGGGAAAGGGACCGCTGGTGTTCTTCGGGATTGTTCCCGTTGCGGCGTTCGAGCAGCCAAGTAGACCATTTGTCAGATGGGATTTCCATTTTATTCTCCTGGAATAGTGGGATTGCATGCTCCCGGTATGCACAACTTCTACCGAAGAGGACGCTTGCTTCCCTCCAAGGAGTGTCACCAAAGCCGGCGTTGTATCTGTCAGACCCGTACTCGCAGAAAATCATTGACTATTGACGCAGCCCTCAGGCGAAATCTCGGTTTCCGCCATGTCTTTTGCTTTTGTGTCCGATATGGTCATTGTGAGGGCAGCGTGCGCGCGTTGTGCTTTGAGAGAAGCGTGTAGACAGAGGATCTTTCGCACATCCTGCGTCGACTCGCGCACATTTATGGGAACCTCTCGCGAGCACCTGTTGGAGTTGGCAGTCAGCGCGGATCGGGCGCGGATCGAGGGCGCTGGGGGTTGGGTGGTGAAACGCAGAGTGCACAGAAGAGGGAAAAGTAGGGGAAGGGGGGAGGTCTGAGAATCTAAAGAGGAATACTGCTCTCTTCGTAAAATAGTGGCACTATGTGGAGTGGCTGTTCGGGATGCTCATCAAAGGAATGACACATTCATGGGAGCAGGTCTGGGATTCGATTCGCGGCAAAATCCAGAAAAAGACCGAGAGCCAGGCAAAAATCTCAAGTTGCCTGGTGGTAATTCGCCGTTTCCGGATGAAAGCCAATCCCCGAATCTTTCCCCTCCCGTTCGCTGGGCAGTCTGGGTGGGCTGGTCTCTCTTGATTGGCATCGCTTTTTTTCTTGCCTATAGATCTTTCGGCGATGTTGCTTCCCCGGTTTCTCTTTCGAGTTCGGAGTTTTTTGCGCGAGTTGATGAGGGAAGCGTGGCTGAGATCACCATCAACACGTCTACTTTCGAGGGTGAGGGCGAACTTGCAGACGGCAAGGAATTCACTGCGAATGTGGGGGCGATTACAGACGAGCTTATGGAGCGTCTGGAAAAAGGAAACGTTGATTTCGACTATGACGCTCCGTCCGATACTTCTTTTCCGAGTCTCTTTTTTTTGATTATCCCTATTGTGTTGATTGTTGGGGTAATGGTGTGGATGGGACGGCGGACAGGCAAGCAAACTGGGGCAATGGCGCAGTTTACCCAGAGTCATGCAAAGCTTGTGACGAAGTCTGAGCAACCCACCGTGACTTTTTCCGATGTAGCGGGACACGAAGGGCCAAAGGCAGAAATTGCTGAGGTTGTGGAGTTTCTGAAAGACCCTGACCGGTTTCGTGCTGTCGGTGCTTCGATGCCAAAAGGACTGCTTCTTGTGGGCCCGCCAGGAACCGGGAAGACGCTTTTGGCTCGTGCGGTAGCAGGGGAAGCAGATGTTCCTTTTTTTGCAGTGACAGGCTCGGATTTTGTTGAGATGTTTGTTGGTGTGGGTGCCGCTCGGGTGCGAGACCTTTTCGAGAATGCCAAAAAACAGGCGCCCTCGCTTGTTTTTATTGACGAATTAGATTCTATTGGTCGCAAACGTGGGGCTGGTCTTGGGGGAGGGCATGACGAGCGTGAGCAGACCTTGAACCAACTGCTGGCAGAAATGGATGGTTTTGAGGGGAACGAGGGGGTTGTGATGCTGTCGGCGACAAACCGACCTGATGTGTTGGATCCTGCCTTGCTGCGTTCTGGACGTTTCGACCGGCAGATTGTTGTGCCTTTGCCAATGTGTGCGGAACGTATCGAGATTCTGCGGGTGCACGTGCGAAAGAAGAAGGTCGCGCCTGACGTGGATTTCGAGGTTATTGCCCGTGGGACGCCTGGTTTTAGTGGTGCTGACCTGGCGAATTTGGCAAATGAAGCAGCGTTGCGGGCCGTACGTGCGCACCGTGGGGAGATCAGTGTCGAAGACTTTGATCAGGCGCGTGACCGAGTTCTTATGGGAATTGAACGGCATTCGCTTGTCATGTCAGAGGAAGAACGCCGTATTACTGCTTGCCATGAAGCGGGACATGCAGTGTGTGGAATTCTTGTGGAGGAGGCAGACGATATACATAAGGTGACGATTCTGCCGATAGGCGCGGCCTTGGGTGTCACGCAATTTTTGCCTGAAGAACGATGGATCGAGTCTGAACAGCGTTTTCTCGCGCGTCTTATTGTTGCCTTGGGTGGGCGTGCTGCTGAAGAGACAGTATCCGGGAAGCGTTCGGCGGGTGCCCAAAATGATTTACGTGAGGCCACGCAGCTCGCGCGAAAAATGGTCCGACAGTGGGGTATGTCTGATCTTATTGGTCCAGTGTCGTATGCTGGTGACAGTAGCACGGTTTTTCTCGGAGAAGACCTGGCGCGTTCGCAAGAATATTCTGAGGCTACTGCGCGCCGTATTGATGACGAAGTATTGCGACTTGTGCGTCATGCACACGAGGAGGCGAGTGCGATTTTGTGTTCCCATCGCAGGGAACTGGACCTGCTTGCGGATACTTTACTTGCCCGAGAAACCCTGACCGGAGACGAGGTGCGTGCACTTGTGTGTGGGGATCGCCTTGAGGAAAACCCGAGTGTCGACGCTGGTACAGACGCTGGTACAGACGCTGATGTCGACGCGGAGGAAACGGTAGGAAAAGACGGGATGCTCGAGCGTGAGGTCTTCCTGGAGGAGGCGGCACAGGATGTGCGACTGCTCGATGGGCATGCTGGTGGTACGCAAAATCTGAGTTTGCAGCAAAGAAGAATCGGGGACGAGAACGCTTGAGGGCTCCTGTGGGGTTCGGTAGGGCTTTTCTTGTGAGGGGGAGAGAAAAATGGGGGCGGAAACGCAAATGACAGGGGCAGAGATACTGCTTCGGACTGCAATGGCGAACGGGGTTGAAGTCTGTTTTACGAATCCCGGAACGACAGAGATGACTTTTGTGACGGAATTCGATGCAGTGGCAGGAATTCGCCCTGTGCTTGGTCTTTTTGAGGGAGTGTGCACGGGAGCAGCGGATGGCTACGGCAGAATGGCCGGGAAGCCCGCTCTCACCCTTTTGCATCTCGGCCCTGGCTTCGCGAATGGTATTGCGAACCTGCACAATGCGCGACGGGCGAGAACGCCGATTGTCAACATTATTGGTGACCATGCCACATGGCATGTTGCGTACGATGCTCCGTTGACGTCGGACATCATGTCGCTGGCTTCTCCGGTTTCGGGTTGGACGCGGGCTGTCGCTTCGCCAGAGGAGATGGCGGGGAGCATGCTGGATGCCTTTCTGGCCGCACAGAAGGGGCAGGTTGCGACGTTGGTCGTGCCTTCGGATTGTCAGTGGTCGCCTGTGGAGGGAGAGGTGCCGGTGCGTGCAGTTGCACCGCGTCCGGTTGCCGCAGAAGAGGCGGTTGTGGCAGTAGCAAAGGCTTTGCGGGCTGAGACTCCTCCTGTGCTCTTTTTGGGAGGAGCGGGGTTGGAGGAAGCCGGCGCGCGTGCTGCGGCACGTCTTTCTGCGGCAACCGGTTGCCGTGTGATCGCGGAAGGTTTTCCCTCTCGCATGGAGCGGGGCGGCGGGTTGCCGAGTTTTGAGCGTATTGGGTATTTTTCGCAGCTTGCTCGTGGGCAGTTTGCGAATGCCTCTGCCCTTATTCTCGCCGGTACGGTTGACCCTGTGTCCTTTTTTGGATACCCAGGGGAGCCGAGCCGCATGGCGCCGCCGGATCTTCCTGTCTACCAACTGGTTGGTCCGGAAGGAGACGTGCTTGACGCGCTGGAACGCTTGATTGATCTCTGCAATGCTCCTGCCCTGGGTGCGGCAGAGGCTCTTCCCGTGCCGGACGCGCCGACCGGCCCGCTTACGCCTTTTACTGCGGGTGCTGCGATTGCGGCGCTTCAGCCTGAAGGCGCGATTGTGGTTGATGAAGCCGCTACAAGCGGTATGGGTTATTACCCTGTTGCTGGTGCGGCCTTGCCTCATACCTATTTGGGAGCGTTGCAGGGTGGCGCGATTGGCCACGGTCTTCCCCTGGCGACGGGTGCTGCAGTCGCGTGTCCTGACCGTCGCGTGATTGCCTTTCAGGCGGACGGTAGCGGAATGTATACCGTGCAGTCCCTCTGGACGCACGCGCGTGAGGAACTAAATATCACGACACTGGTTTGTTCGAACCGGAGTTACCGTATCTTGCAGATGGAAATGGCGCGTGCTGGTGTGATGGAGCCAGGTCCTCTTGCGGCTTCGCTTGTGGATTTGTCGAATCCCGATCTTTCCTGGCCACAGATTGCCGAGGGTATGGGTGTTCCTGGCGTGTCTGTCACGACTTCTGATGAGCTTGTAGTGGAGCTAAAACGGGCCTTGTCGGAGCCTGGGCCTGCGCTGATCGAGCTGATTTTGTGACCTCGTGAGATCTGGCAGAAATCCGGCAGGAGACCTGCTCAGGACAGATGTCTTGGGGGCCGGTGTGCTTGTCGTTGGAGGCGGGTTCAGTAGTGGAACTGGCTGATGGAGAGCTGAATGGCATTGGCCATTTGGTTCAGGTTTTCAGTCGAAGAGAGGGATTCTTCTGCCGTAAATGTGGTCTTGTTTGAGGCTTCTGCCACCATCGAGATGCTTTTGGAGATCTCTCGACTGTTTTCTGCAGCCGCGAAGAGATCTTGATCCATTGCGATACGGAGATCTGCCTGACGCTCGACTGCCCGAATAATGGTGGCCTGAGAGGTGTTGATACGATTTACAATTGTGGAAATCTGGCTGATCGAATCAGCGGTGGCTTTTACCCGCCCCTGAATAGAAGCAATCGATTGTCCCATCTGGCTCGCCACTTTTTGGGCTTCTGCCAGGAAATTGTCAATTTCAGGGGTTCCGCTGCCCTTCTCCCCGAGGGAGGAACCCGCAAGTTGGGCAGTCGTTGCCAGGATGCTTGTCATCTCTTGGGTGGTCGATTCCAAAAGCATGATTTTCTCGTTTGTCGTACGAGCCAGGGTGACTGCTGTTTCTGCGACCGTTCCTGTGCCGCGCGCTGTGGTGACGATTTCTTCCATTGACGAGGCCATGCTACGAGTGCTCTTGGCTGCGTTGTTGATGCTGGTGTTTGCCTGGTCCGACGCGTCGGCCACGAGGATGGCCTGGAGTGCGGAGATTTCTGCGTTCGAGGAAACAGTTTGGCTTTGTTCGGAGAGGCTTTCGGCAGCCTGGGAGAGTTGCAGGGTCTTTCCTGCGATCACGGCAACCGATTGTTTGAGGCTCTCGAGTGTGATATTGACGTTGTGTGCCATCTCGGTGATTTCGTCTTTGCCTTTTGGCGTGGCGCGAAGAGAGAGGTCTCCCTCGGCGACGGCATTCAAGACTGTTCCTACATTGTTGATTCTGTTGACCATGGACTGCGAGATGGAGGTCCCAAGGACGATGGCGGCAACAAGCGCGACTCCCAGGATGGCAATAGAGGCTGTGCGGGAGGAACTGTAGGTGTTTTTGGCCTCTTCGAAGCTGGCCTGGTTTTGCTTGATGAACTCTTCGCGTAGGACGACGAGCCCTTCATTTGCGATGATAAAGAGCCCTTGAATCTCTTGAATTTTTGCGAAAGCCCCTTGCTGGTCTCCTACCTTGCTGAGGCTGAGGACTTCTCCGGCGGCGGCAGTAAGAGGAGGAACGGCTTCGATTAGTTGTTCTGTGGTTGAGCGGGTTTTCGGAGAGAGGGGCGCGGCGAGCATGGTCTCGATCGAGTTCTGGCCTGAACCGAGCATGTCATTGATGTTTCCCTCGAGTTGGGCTTTGATGTTTGTGTCGTCGGTCAGGATGTGTTGAGAGAGCATTCCCGGAAGTTGCATAAAGTTTTGTACGACGATGGAGAACTCGACCATGGGCTTGAAGTCTCGCAAGCTGGCGTCTTCCACATTGCCTTGAATGCGGCTTTGTGACTGCAGACTGTTCACAGAGAGCAGAACGAGCAACACACACATACCCAAGAGAGTGCTGAGAAGCTTGCCGCGCAGACTACGGATGCCGGAGGTCCGGGTATTCGGATTGGTCTGGACTGTCATGGCTCTCCCGAGGTGATGTCCGGCCAGGGCGTCGCGTGTTCCCCTGATGGCCCGCCGGGCCCTATGACCTGCTCCTTGCCGCGAAGACAGCGGATGGAAACGCTGTGCAAGGCTCGTTCGCCGTTTTCAGACTATCGGTAGGATGAGCGCCTCAGTTGACAGGATTATGTCCTGAGTCTGGTTGATGGGGCGTTTTGTCGCGGTTCATGACTGTAGAGGCGATTGTAATGGCGAAAAAAGTGCAGGAAAGAGAGGAGAGGGGAAGGGTCCAGGGGCACGTTGAGAGGGAAGGACTCAGGGCGAAGAAGGAGCTGGGCGCAGTTCGATCCAGGTTGCCCGTCCGACAGCGCATAGTTCGCCGTCTGCAGTGAAGAGGGCAGTCCCCGCGTAGCGTTTGCGGCCATCTCTGCCTTGTGTCCAGCCGAGCACTATATGAGGGCGAGACGGAATCACGGGACGTTCCTGGCGGACTGCAAGCCGTCCGAGGACAGCAGCACCGTCAGTTTCCCAGGGAAACGCCAAGCCCCCGGGGCAGTCGAGCGCGGCCCAGAGAAAAGGGGTGGCGACCTCTCCTTGCGCATTGGCGAGAGCAGGGTCGGGAGTCCAGCTTGTTGCTACACGGGAACTTTGGAGAAAGCGTGTTCCGGTATTTTCGTGTGCTTTTGTGTGTTTTGGGAGGTGTCCCGGGAAAATATGCAGGCCGTCTCCTGCAGCGCGGGCAGGTCCGCATACATAACACTCAGGAAAAGGATGGTTGGCGGTCAACGGTGCGGCGGCGGCTTCTGCTTGCGCGAGAGAGGGCGGGGGAGGTGTGTCGATGGCGACTTGTGTCGGGACAGCCTCGGCAATCAGATCTTTTTCATGGTGCAGTTCGACTTTGTCCGCGGTGGTGGTCATCCATAAGGGTTGGGCAAGGGGAGGAGGTCGCCGAAGAGTGACTTCGGCAGGGCCTTGGAGGGAAGCCGTGAGCAGTCCAGCTGTGTAGCCGCCATTGGCAGAGTCATTTGGGCCGCGGAAAACGCGAGGAATCTCTAGTTTGCTGCGGTTTGACGGTGTGTGGTGGGATTTGCATGGCCTGTTCATGTTGAAAAGTGTAGCGGCGTCTGTACTGCTGGGAGATGTGGCGTCTGCAGCTTTGCAAGATGTATGGGCGGCTGGGCAGGGTGCTCCCTTGCTTTTCCTCTTGTCCGAGAGAAAATCGTACTGCTTTGGAGGAGGAGGGGGGAGAGAGGATCAGGGGGGTCTGTACTAGCGGATTTGCAGGGTGATGCTTTCGCTTATTTCGGCGTGGACATTGTCGTAGAGGAGTCCGATCGGATTGGAAAGGTTCGAAGTGTCGGTTGTCCAATCTTGCACGCTGATAAAAGTAGTGGACATGTTCAGGAGAATGCCTTTTTTGAGGTCAATTTCGCAGGTGCGCTGGATATTGATGGATCCAGTGGCAGTGATTTTTACGTCAGAGAAGGTCTTTTCTTCCTCTGGGATGCGACTTTTTCCCGCGAGTAGTTTCTCCATATCAATTAAATATGTAATTGATCCATTGTGAAGACTTGTGAGGAGACCGGTCTCTTTGTTGTTTTCTTGTTGAATGATGTCGAATGAGTTCGACATCAAGAGAGGGAGGGTTCCGTATCCCAGGGATATTGTTGATTCTTCTTCCCAGGTATCTCCAGAATGGAGGGGTTTTTGCGGGAGCTTTGGGCAGAAGAATCCCGGGCCAATGGGGCCGGCAGTGTTGGGTGTGCTGGGATGGGCGTTATTGACGGTGAGAATATCGCCTTTTGGGGTAAAGACGGTGACGACCTTGCTGCTTTCTGGAGAAAGTTGTTGCAGGGTGAGCCTGGTACCTGCGTTGGTTTCGACCTTGACTTCTTGGATTTTTCCTGTTTCGCGGATATTTGGGCCTTCTCCCGCGAATGTCAACGTGACAATCCCGCGTGGCGTGGTATCAAAAGGGTAATAGGTGGGGAATAAACTGCTTAGCTCTTCCGGAATGTTGGCCAAGTCATAGGTCATCTCTCCAGTTAAATCCTGCACAAAGTCATAATCAAAAGATTTTGTACTGAAGTTATACGTGTCGAACTTTCTGTGATCTGCTCCGCTGTTACATCCAGCGAGAGTGATTGCAAAGATCAGGCCGAGTATGTTTCTGCGGATGTGAAGAGGGAGGTATCGACGCATATTGTCTTTCGGAGAGAAGATCGATTCGGCCCTTCACGGTAGTCTCCTTGCACGGGGAAGGGCCGAGTCTGCCCTCGAAGACCAGCTCTGTCTGCGAGCATCGCGGAGGAAGTCAAGAATGCACGACAAGCAACAATAAATACAGAAAAAAAGGGGGAAGAGCAAGGGGTGGAGAAGATCTTCCCCCCGGTATGATTTTTTCTCGGATTCTTCTCAGATTTTTTCGGCCTTGACCGCTTTTTCGACGGAGGTTCCCTTGAAGAAATCTGGGTTTTGGCCTGCCCAGAAGTTCACAGGGTTCCGGAATACAAAGTCACGAAATTGCCTCTCGTCGATGAGGCCTTTTTCGACAAGTTCGTAGGCTTCTTCTGTGACTTCCCTCATGTCGGGAACGTCCCAGTGGCCAATATCGGAACTGAACAGAACGTTTAGTTCCGAGTCGTAAGGGTTGATTTTCTTGTTGAAAGCCCAGGCGTTCACCGGGTCGTCTGCTTCACAGCCAAAGTAAAAGTTGTGTGTGAAGATGTCCCGGATCTCTTCCGGACTTTCAAGACCCGATGCGGCAAACTCGTCGAGCATGTCCTCTGGTTCGGGCGTTGCTCCGAGGAAGCCCTCGTCAATGAGAGGCAGCCTGTCGCCATATTTTTCTTCACCGTATTTGGCGAAGAGATTTTTCCAAAGCTCTCGGTCGAGGTTGGCCGGGTTGTAGTTCTGCAGATGATCCCGGTTGCGTTTCTTCCAATGGCTGATGGAATCGGAGTAGAGGGTGCAGCCCCAGCCGACTCCTCCTTCGAGGAAAGCAAACTTGAGATTTGGGAAGCGTTTCGGCACGCCTCCGAGCAGGAGAGAGCGGCAGATCGCTTCTCCTGCTGCTGCAAAGTTTCCGATATGGTTGAAAACATAGCTGGAGGGAGACATCCGACTTCCCCAACCCATGCCGCCCGAATGAAAGGTGGGCGCGACTTTGAGTTCCTCGCATTTCGCCCAAACAGGGTCGTAATCATACGGGCTGTCTATGGTGAAAGTATCGAGCCACACCGCGAGACTTTGCGCTGCCGGTGCTTTTTCTTTGATGATGGGAATAGTGCGTCGCACGTATCCGGCAAGCATGACTCCCTTCATGCCGAGTTCGCCGATCGCATAATCGAGTTCTGCGACGGCTTCCTCTGGTGTGTGCATCGGGATGATTGCGACTGGGGTCATGCGGTCGGCATAGGGCGCCAAAAGTTCTGCATGGAATTTGTTAAAGGCCCGACAGACTACTTGGCGAAGTTCTGTATCGTCGATAACGAGCGGAAATAGCCCTACAGTTGGGTACAGTACAGTGAAGTCGACGCCGAATTCTTCGAGCCGTTCGTGCAGGAGTTTCGGCAGCGTCCCTGTGGCACGATCCAAGGTATTACGGGTGGGAAACGGCCACCATGGGGGTCGTATCATACGAATTTTGTCACGGAGTTCGGGGGTGAGGTGGTACCAAGGAAACAGTCCTCCTCCCAGGCCGCTGTTGACAAAACGGTCTCGGAGTTCTTTTCCGCCTAGCTCTTCGACATAATCATGTACCGCAGGACCGAACTCGATCATATGGCCATCAGAATCGATAACCGGATGTCCGATTTGCCGGCGTATTTCGGCCGATCTCGTTTGCGGGGAACTTGTCATGCATTTCTCCCTAACAACGCTGGCCAATCTCAGGAATATTGGCCAGTTGTGCCCTAAATCTTCTTATGAAGACGCCCCTCCCGGTACTTCCACGCTGGTGGTGTCGCGTCCGGCTCGGAGCACAGTTCCCGGGCGAGCATCTGTTAATGTACCTGAACGAACAACGTCGGTGCCTTCTACAAGCACGTGTTCGATGCCTTGCCCTTGCGCGTAGAGCCGGCAGGCCCCACCCGGAAGGTCTTCCTTGTAGACCACAGGGCCTGGGTCAATACGTTCGGGGTCGAACACCACAAGATCCGCGTGAAAACCCTTTGCGATACGTCCGCGATCTTTGATTCCGTAGAGGCTGGCAGGCACGTCCGTGAGCTGTCGCACTGCTTCTTCGAGTGAGATAAGCTTTCTTTCGCGTACGCCTGGTCCGAGAAGAGAGGTTGTTGCGGTGAAAGTGTCGAGCATGTCGAGGTGCGCGCCTGAGTCCGAAGCGCCCACGACCGTGCGTTCGTCCTGCCAGACTTCTCCCCGCATTTTCCAGGTTTCCTCGTCGTCCCCACGTGTGGGTTGCAGGAACGACGTGCGCAGGCCATCCGTGAGAGAGATGTCGATCATGGTGTCGAGTGGGTCTTTGCCCTGCGCTTCTGCGATTTCCCCGATGGTTTTGCCACAGAAATCTTTGTTTTCCGGGGCATAGGTATTGTCGACAATAAAATTGTGCCATTCGGCCATGCGACGGAACATGCCGCCTGCTTCACCGCCGCTGAGCTCTTCTCGCGTGGCGGGGTCGGCAAATGCAACAAGCCGTTCTGCCAAGGGAAGGTTCAGTATTTTTTTCCATCCGGGCACAAGTTCGAGGCCGAAACCGCTCGCGAAGTTGATCCTGATGCGGAGCGGCTGGGCTGGTGTCAAAGCGACGACGCGCGCCCCTTTTTCTGCTGCTTCGTCTGACACTGTGAGCTGGGCCTGATGTATGTCCGGCTGTTTGCCATTTACGAAGAGTACGTTCCAGTTCAATGGCCGGTTTGCCGCGAGCGACATCCCTGCCATCAGGTCCCTTATCTCGGGAGGGAAGACGCCGAGTCCGGGAATGAATTCCAGGGAAGTGCCGGGAACGTGGCGCAATTCTCTCGCCAGGGTGAGGAGTTCCTCGTGCGAGGCGGAACGGGAAGGGACAGGATTGCCTGCTCCGTCATTGTGAGTGAATGCCAGCGAAGACGAAAAACCAAGCGCGCCTTGCTCAAGAGATTCCCGGAGCCGGCGGGCCATATCTTGGATTTCTGCTGGACTTGCTGACCCGCCGACAGCGGCTTCTCCCATTGTGTTACGGCGGATCGCGGAGTGGCCGACAAGGAAGCCGGCATTAATCGCGAGTTTTCCTTCCATGAGGTCGAGGTACTCACCAAAGCTATTCCAAGCCCAGTCGACGCCCATTTCCAGGGTTTCGAGAGGAATACCCTCGACTTTTGCGAGCATGCGGCGTAAATAATCAGCGGATTCTGCAATGAGAGGGGCTACGCTAAAACCGCAATTGCCCCCGACCACGCTTGTGACGCCATGCAAGGGAGATGGGGTGAGTGCTCCGTCCCAAAAGACCTGCGCGTCATAATGTGTGTGAATATCGATGAATCCAGGGGCAATGACAAGTCCTGTAGCATCGATCGTGCGTACTGCCGGCTCGCTCGCTTTTCCAATAAAGACGATACGTCCGTTTCGAATACCAACATCAGCTTTGTGACGTGAGCCACCGGTGCCGTCGATAACGGTACCGTTTTTTAGAAGACAGTCCAGCATCTTTCCCCCTTTTTCCTTGGATTCCACCATAGTTCGGGATGTGCGCGGCCTCACCTCTTCTCTTCGTCTTCCCCACGGAGTTATCTGGGGTATGTAAAGTGGGAAAAGGGAGAATTATTGAGGAAAGGGGCAAGTCTTTAGCTGGGGAAAGAGCGTGTTGTTCCGGGTGTGCCTGGGATGAATGTGCAGGTGTCGGGTCTGGGAGACTCGATTGTCAGAAGCTGGGCGATGAAAGCCAGAGAGAAGAAACGACAAAGCCGCCGGGTAAGGCATCTTGTTGAAAGTTTTTGAAAAAGACTGCTTAAGACAGCAAAAACGTGCGGACCTGTGTGGCGAGGGCGGGTCCAGATAAATGCCGACCAATAAGAAGAATGCGCCCTGTATTCTCTTCTTCCCCGGATTGCCGCATGTCTTCTGTGACGAAATAACTACCGATCCCTTGTACGACACGGTGGAAGGAGGGCGTGCCTTGCAGGGGGAAGCTCCCTTCAACACGCAGCAGGTTCGTTCTGTGGAAACGGTGCAGATTCTCCAACCATGTTTGCAGCTTTTCTGGTTGTACGGGCCCGGGTATATCCAGAATGATGGTGCCAGGAGTGTTCCTTGTGGTGGAACTGCACGGTGTCAGGCTTTTCAGTCGAGTGAGAACGTTCACAGATAAGAACTGGCACGCGTCAAGTACCGCTGTGACGTGCGTGTGAGGACGTCCCCAGTGGAGGCGGGCACGATTTGTCAGCAAACGAGTGTTCCATTCGAGCATGGAGATCGCACTTTCGGTGAGCTTGTCAGTGCCCTCGAAAAGGATATGGTCCGAGACCGCTATGGTTTCTGTATCGAGGTGAGTCGGGCAGAGAGAACGGTGTGTTGCGAGGCGTACTGCGGCGCGGGAGGCGTCAATCACGGTCATGATGCCGTGCAGTGGGCTGAGTGGGCTGATCGGCGTGGAAGTGCGAGATTGTGGTTTCGCCCTGATGAAGCGCAGGGCCGTGGGAAGTGGGGCATCGGTTTCTGTCACGATGCAGGGAACACCGAAAAAACGGCGAATTTGAGATTTTTCTTTTCGCGCGACGTCGTTGTAGCTCTGCATTTGTTTTGCGAAGACAGATCGGGTGTCTTTATCCCAACCTGCAACAATGATGAGGGGAATGAGCAGTGATTTCGAGACTTTCCTTCGAGAGCAGCAGAAGTAGGGGTAGGGAGAAAGGAATGGAGTGGCTGCCCGTATAGCCTGATATGGTGCGATTCTCCCGGCAAGCACCTCTGTACAAGATGTCGTACATATAGGCTACACCGGAGCTGGGGCAGTATTCCCGATCATTGACAGCATGAGGGGAAGCTGGCGGAGCATATCCTCGCTCACGAGGTCATTGAGCAGGTAGCGAATCAGGTCCTGGCGTTCCAGAATGTTGAGATCGGGAGCGATTTCTTTCGCGTAACGCTCGAAATAAATGGCCTGTTTCGCGAGCAAAATCAGTTCTTGTGGGAGAATAAGTTTGTGGGTGCTGGCGATGTGAATAATCTCGGTGATGACGTCACCATAGGAGATTTCCGCGATGGGGCGTCCCAGATGAATGGTGACCATCTGCCGGATTTCCGTGGCCATTGCTTCGTTGTCGATTGTTTCAGAAGACGTGGCCCCAAGCTCTCGTACGATCTCTTCCACCATGGCGTAGTCGTTTTGCAAAAGGATTTTCGGCAGGGCTGAGGGGAGCATTTCGCTCAGCACGTCTCGTGTCTGTGTCGGAAGCCGGCCCATGATGCCAAAGTCCAGGAAGGCGACCTTGTTGTCTGGGGTGATAAAAAGGTTCCCGGCGTGCACGTCCCCGTGAAAGAGCTGGTGGCGCAAGACGCCTTCGAGCCATGCCCGCACTGCTTGCATTCCGAGATCGAGTAGTTCCTCGTCCCCGTGACGTTTTTCTGCCACATAGTCGATCGGGGTGCCCTCTACATAGGTCATGACGATGAGGCGTGCGCTTTGCATTCCCGGTATGGGTATGGGCATCGTGACGTGATCATTTGTGCCGTAGGACCGCAGGTTTTGATGGAATTCCTTCATGAAGGCGGTTTCGTTGCGAAAGTCGAGTTCGGTCTGCAAGGTCATGGCAAAGTCATCCACGATTGCAACCGGGTTTGCCATTTCGCCGAGACTGCCGGTTCGTTCAAATACGCGGGCAGCGAAACGCAGTAAACGCAGGTCACGCTCGACTTTCGCGCGCAGTCCGGGACGACGCACTTTCACCGCAACACGTGTCCCATCAGGGAGCCGGGCCTCGTGTACCTGGGCAACTGAAGCAGCGGCAATTGCCTTGGGGTTAAAAGAGGAAAAAAGTTCTTCTATTGGTGACCCCAGGTCTTTTTTGATGACTGTTTTCACACGAAAAGTCGGTTCGGGAGGAAGCGCATCGAGTAATTTGCGGAATTCTTCGGTAAACGCGCGAGGGAAGAGACCCGGACTTGAGGCGATGATTTGTCCGAGTTTCACAAAGGTTGGACCAAGCCGGACAAAGGATCGGCGGACTGCTATTGCGAGCACCTCGGGGGAGGTCTTGCGGGGGCGGAGCACAAGACGAGGTGTTTTTCGTACTATTTCAATAGCTCCGTAGCGTGCCAGGACAGTCGCGATTTGTATGAATCGTAGCAGGTCAAGTGGTCGGAGAGCACGTAGGTCGAAAGATATTTCCCTGTTTTTGTTATCGTCGAGAGTTTTTTTATCTTTTTTTTCTGTCATGGCGCGTGTGCCTTTTGTGTACGACCGCTCGTTGATCTTGCAAGTGTAGAAGAAGATTTGCAAAAGTGAAATAGAGAGAGGAAAATCTTGCGTATGTGGACGGAAGTGCCAGGCATGTTTCTTCCCTGCGTTTTTTTGAGTGATATTTCTGCGACGATGCGTACAGGACGATGCGTACAAGTAGACAGGTGCTTGTCTCGGGCGAAGTGCGCACAAATGAAGGCGGCCTCGCTCAAGTCGCCACTTCAGAAGGGGTAGGGGAGCGCGCTGCCTGCATGAGGTGCGGTTTCAGGAAAAGCCGCAAAAATCATGGAAGGATCGAGAGATGGCGCATCAGTTTTTGTCGAATGGTTGGCTTGACGAAGTGAAAAAGATGAGCGAGCCGCTCGATACTCTTTCTGCTCTCGTGCTGAACCTCAAAGTTATTGACGGTCCTGAGGGGGACGTCGAGCTCCACCTTGCTGACCTGAACTTTGACACGGGATTTGTGGATGAAGCAGAGACCACCATTGTGCTTACCTATGACACGGCGAAGCGTCTCATGACCGAAGAAGAAGGAGATATGCAACAGATGCTCATGCAGTCGGTGATGTCTGGCGACGTTGAAGTGCAAGGGGATTTGGCGTCGCTGCTGAACATGGCCGGTCCATTGGGTGATTCCGGGATATCGACAGAAGATCAACAACAGCTTTTGGGGATTATGCGCAAGCGCATGAGTGCTTTTACTCTGTGAGATTTCTTTTTCTTCTGATTTTCGGGAAGAAAGCTTGGTTTCTTCCCTGTTTCCTGGAAAAGCTGGAGAAGGCACAAATGTCAGACGTTTGCCCTATTCTCCGTTCTGGCATAAGAACGTGTAGGGCTCTGAGTTTGGGTGTACTGGGCAGAGAACAATTTCCAGCATCCTGGGGTTCTCTACTCTGGTAACCCGCGGAAGAGCAGAGGAGGCGCACATGACGGTGTTCGATGAGCTTATGGAAATGAACAATGCCTATGTGGAAGAATTCGCTTCGCAAGGTTTGTCGCACTTGCCTGCTCGAGCCCTGTCGGTTCTTACCTGTATGGATGCTCGTCTTCATCCCGAAGCTGCGCTTGGCATCCGGCTCGGAGACGCTCATGTGATACGGAACGCGGGCGGTCGTGCTTCTGATGACGCGATCCGTTCGCTTGTTGTCTCCCAGCGTATGTTGGGGACGCGAGAGATCCTGCTTCTTCACCATACCGATTGTGGTATGTCTTCTTTTACGAATGTGGAACTCGCCGCGAAAATCGAGACCGATCTCGGCGTGGACGTGGGAGAATACGACTTTTTGCCTTTTACAGATCCTGCGGAAGGGCTGCGACAAGATGTGGAGACATTGGTGTTTTCTCCACTTGTTGCCGGGGGCACTCTGATTATTGGTGCAATGTACGATGTGACTACAGGAACAGTGAGCGAAGTGCTACGCCGTACGGCCTGAAGATCGCCTTTTTGATGAGCGCAACCGCGGCAGGAACAAATCTTGTTGGTGTCGCGGTTTTTGCGGTGTTTCTCGCCCTGTGACTTTTCTGGCTTTGTGGTCTTTGCGGTGAATTCTCCGCTGACTTTTTCGATGTGTGCGAGCAGCCATTGCAGGTAGGGCCTCTTCTTGTCAGGGAGAATAGCGGAGAAAACACGAAGAAACCGGGTCGATGACTAGCTTAAACGAATGGGAGTATTTAACGATACGTACACGCGCAGCATTGACGATCCAACAGGTTTTTGGGGGGATGCTGCGACAGCGATCCATTGGGAGAAAGCGCCCAGTCAGGTGCTCGACGATACGTCGCCGCCTTTTTATCGGTGGTTTCCTGATGGGCGTTTGAACACCTGTTTCAATGCACTTGACCGTTGGGTTGACGGCGGCGATGGAGCTGACGAGACACGGGGAGAACAACTCGCCCTGGTGTACGACAGCCCTGTCACAGACACAGTGTGCCGGTACACCTATCGCGAACTACGTGATGAGGTCGCAGTTTTTGCCGGGGCACTCGTGCGTTTGGGAGTGGCAAAAGGGGACCGGGTAGTGGCGTACATGCCCATGGTTCCCGAAGCTGTAATCACGATGCTGGCATGTGCCCGCATCGGTGCCGTGCACTCTGTTGTTTTCGGTGGGTTTGCTCCAGCTGAACTCGCACTGCGCATTGATGACGCCACACCAAAAGTCATAGTGTCAGCTTCGTGTGGGATTGAGGGGACGCGTGTTCTCGAGTACAAGCCCTTGCTGGACGAAGCACTCCAGATTGCCACACACAAACCCGACGCGTGCGTGATCTTGCAACGGCCCATGGTTGCTGCGACATTACACGCGGAACGTGACCTGGATTGGGCGACAGCAATCAAGGACGCTCACCCGGCTCCCTGCGTGGAGGTGGGATCCTCCGACCCTCTCTATATCTTGTACACATCAGGAACAACAGGAAAACCAAAGGGGGTAGTGCGAGACAACGGTGGTCACGCTGTCGCTTTGCGATGGAGCATGGAGAATGTGTACGGAGTCTCCCCAGGCGATGTGTATTGGGCGGCGTCTGATGTAGGCTGGGTCGTTGGTCACTCTTATATCGTGTACGGGCCACTTCTGGCTGGCTGTACCAGTATTTTGTACGAGGGAAAGCCTGTGGGTACTCCCGACGCCGGGGCCTTTTGGCGAGTAATCGCCGACCATGCTGTGGAAGTACTCTTTACTGCTCCGACGGCGTTGCGAGCCGTAAAAAAAGAAGATGCCGCAGGAGTTTTGTGCCAGCAGTATGATCTGTCATCGCTACGAGCCTTGTTCCTCGCCGGAGAGCGCACCGACCCTGACACGTACCACTGGGCATGTGAACTCTTGGCAGTGCCCGTCATTGACCATTGGTGGCAAACCGAGACCGGATGGGCCATAGCCGGAAACTGTCTGGGAATAGAGAAGCTCCCCATTAAACCAGGGTCATCTGCGCATGCAGTTCCCGGTTATCAATTGGGAATACTCGACGAAGCTGGGCAAGAAGTACCAGGCGGAGAGGACGGTGCCGTTGTGGTGCGTTTGCCCCTGCCGCCGGGCGCGTTTCTCACGATCTGGCAAGATGATGAACGTTTCGTGCAATCATATTTTTCACGGTACCCAGGCTGGTATCTCACAGGAGATGGCGGTCGTGTGGACGAGGACAACTATCTGTCTGTCATGGGCCGTATCGACGATGTGATCAATGTTGCGGGGCACCGGCTTTCGACTGGCGCGATGGAAGAAGTCCTGGCTGCACACCCTGGAGTTGCCGAATGCGCAGTGATCGGCATTGCCGATGCGCTCAGGGGACAAGTCCCATTGGGTCTTGTCGTCTTGAAAATGGGCGTTGTGGAAAGTCCCGCGTCGATCGAAGCAGAGCTTATACAGCTGATGCGAGACAAAATTGGTCCTGTCGCCTCTTTCAAACGGGCAATTGTCGTGCAGCGTCTGCCAAAAACGCGTTCCGGCAAGATCCTGCGCGCAACAATGCGAGCCATCGCCGACGGGCATGCCTACCAACCTCCCTCCACCATTGATGACCCTGCAATCCTGGACGAGATTTCTGCCGCTTTGCAGACCTGAATTTGCAGGAAAGAGACTGTCGAAAAGGCGTGCCCTCAGCTTGAGAGAGCAAGAAGAAGCGCAAAAACAGGCGATGCAGGCGTGTTTCTTGTTGACTATTTTCACCGCGCGCGATTCAGCGCGCGTCCTTATCCTCTGGCTCACGAAACATGATGCCCGCAACAAAACCACTCGCCCACAAGACAAACAGCAGATGGATCTCCAGAGGCCACAGGGAGAATGGGAAGTATGTGGGGGTAGGGTAGCAGTATTTTCTTCGTTTTTTGGGGTGCGGTTTTTTGGGGTGCGAAAAAAGCCTTTTTTTACCTGTGAAGGACAATTATTTTATGAAAAGTTTCTTCTTTTCCTGGTAAGTGTCGGAGTTTTCTTGGTTATTGGAGTGTTTGCTGATGCTCCTGAGGAAAAGGAAAGACAAAGGAAGAGGGAGAAAGCAACAGGGAAATGTTCTCATCTGTTCGGTACAAGGTTGTTGTGGGCAATGAGTGAGAAAAGCGGAAAGGAAGCAGGAAATGTGAGGCTATTTTGTCTGGGAAACATAAGAAAAAGTACTTTTTTGGAAGCAGCCCGTGAATATCGGTGATATATTCACGTTTTATATTGTTTACTTTTGTTTTTTTGTGTTTGTTCTTATTTTTTCTGGGGTTTGTTCTTCTCGTCGGCTTTCCGTTCTATTATTACTCTGAGGATACTGGTTCTTCCTTGTGACTTTCTTTCTTCAGTAGGGAAAGGAGCAGGTCGGACCAGTCTGGTTTGCTGTCGATTGACAGCAAAAGCCCAGTCATAAGGTCACGGATGGAAATGATGCCGTAAAGGCCGTTCTCGTCGAGGACGGGAAGGTGGCGGATCCATTTTTCTGCCATAAGCTCTGCTGCGTTTACAACAGACGTTGCGGGAGTGACGGAAAAGGGATCAAGGACAATAAGGTCTTGTAGGGTTTCTGTGGATTCTTCGCCTTCGGCAATTTTTGCGATGATGTCTCGTTCAGTGACGATGCCAATCAGTGTATTTGCCTTTGTGACGAGGAGTGCGCCAACGGTTTCTTCGATAAGGAGCTGGGCGGCTTCTTGGAGAGTGGCAGTTTCTGACACAGTGATAGGGGAACGATGGATGAGTTCTTTGACTTCCATTTTCTCGCTTTCTCCAGATTTTGGCGACATTTTCGTAGAAAATATCGCAGGCTTTTTTGAAATGCTTCTGCTGGCATTCCCTCTCGTATTTTCAGCATTTCCTGTTTTTTGCTGGATTGCCAGGGGTAGAAGGCAGGAATATCAGAGGAAATTTGGGAACCTTGTTGCCGTGTTTCCTGTGTATGGTCTTTAGAGTTGCCTTATCGTGATAAACAACATCAGAAGCACAACAACAAAGTAGCGTTCTTCTTCTTGGAAGGAGAACAATACGGCAAAAAATCTGGTCCTGTAGAGGAGAGCACAGGTCCCAAATTTGGTGGGAGAGTGTCGTGGTCTGGATTCTCCAGTTTTTTACGTATCGCAGGAGTGGTCGACAATTGTCTTTTCGTGCCTTGGGTCTTTCCTGGTTTGAGAAGCGGGCTTCTCTGCCGGCAGACTCATTCTCTCCTTGTCTGACGTGTGGGGGGGCTGAGGGGTTTTTACCCGTCACATGCCCTTATCCTCTGCGCTTTTTTTGTCGGAGTTTCTCAAAAGTTCCTTTCGGTTTTGCAATGGTTTTTTCAGGTCTTTCAAAGTTGGGAAAAGTTCCTTATGCGACTTTTTTCCTTGCCTCGCCGCCTTTCGCGTGGTCAGGGGGCTTCATCAAACGTGGATTATCGGCCTTTTGCCTGTTCTTGCTGGTAGGCAATCTTTTGATCTTTTTTGCTTCTTCTTTTCTCGGAGGCTTACGGTCGAACGGGTCACTCGAAGGGCTGCAAAATGTGGGAAATTTCCGCGTGGTCGATGATCGTCTGTGGCGTGGGAGTGCTCCTTCTTCGGAGGATTACCAGGTCTTGGCAGATGCGGGTGTGACGACCATCGTTGATCTCAGAGCAGAGCGAAACCTGAGAGTGGATGAGGAGAGACTGGAACAGCTCGGACTCGTGCGACACCATGTTCCGATTCGGGATGGTCAGACTCCGACAAACCATCAAATTATACAAGTGATGAATATCCTACGTGACAGCTCAGGAATCACTTTTTTGCATTGTGGTGCCGGAGTGGGGCGCACCGGAACTATGACTGCAGCTTATCTGGTCGCCATGGGCACGACGGACGCTCCGAGCGCCTTGCGATCAAATCTCGAAGTCGGGCCGCCCTCGCTTGAGCAGATCATTTGGGCCGCAGGGCTTCGTCCTGATCGTGTGCGCAAGCCGCCTCTTTTTCTCGTGGCAGTGAGTCGGGTGCTCGATGCGCCCCGCCGCATGTACTCGTACATTAAATGAGGAAAAAACGAGTGCGCTGCGAAAAATAGGGGAAGAATATCTTGCCCGTGTCTTTTTGACGGCTATCTCGGAACTCTGTCTCGCGTTGATTTCGTGTCGATCTCGCGTCTGCTTTGTTCCCTACGTGCGCAGTATCTCACGTTAAGAGTGTTTGATGAGTTCGACTTTTGCTTGCGCGTGGTCGAGAATGACGTCTTCGAGACAACCTGTGAGTTTGCGCTGTCCATAACGCCCGAGAGCTGGGCGGACCAGCACTTGATAGTGATCTTTATCTGCGGTTGGAGCGAGAGGAGCCGCCACTTTGTAGGGGGGGATGATGATGCCAAAACAAGTGAGCCACAGGCTTTCTGCGACTATCGCATGGGGGGTGAAGCGGTGGTGAGTCTTGACGGAGAACTCGATCAGGGTCTCGGTGTTTGCGTCAAGCTCGTCTCTTCGTGTCTGCGTGGCGTCGGCTAAGAAGAAAACGAGAAAGAAGAGAGCGAGGCCGCCTAGAAATAGCGCAACAATGTTTCTCATGGGGTTTGTTTCATGATGACAGGAGTGAGCAGGATGTCTGTTGAGGGATTGGGGTCGAGAAAGCCGTCTTCGGGGAGGGAAAGCCGGGAAAGACGCGCTGCCAGGCCTTTTTCCAAGGTGGGGTTTGCGGTCATACGTGCGATCTTTTCAATGATCCAAGCCACAGTCGAGAAGACGAGTCCTGCGCCAATGAGAACCGGAATAAATACCCCGGTTCTATTGTCATCCGTGGTTTTTTGTACCTGGTTTAGCCAGGCAAAATGAGCGCGCTGTGCAGGGGAAGATACCTCTTGAATGACCTGGAGAAGACGGGCTTGTTCGCTTCCGTATCCGGGCATTCTGTTTCCTGCGCCGGCGCTGTGTGCGAAAGAAGTTGCCTGTGCGTTTTCGAGGCGTTGCAGGCGCCCGAGTATGAGAATCGTAGTGAGACCACCTTCGGCAGTGAGAAAGAGGACGCCCGCAATAAGTGCCCGGTTCCATTCCCACCTGTACAGATAAACGAAGACGTATATTCCAGTAGCGATCATCGAGAGAAGAGCGATGATTATCGCGAGGCGTTTCATCATCGGGCGGTCTCTTTCTCGCCGGTGGTGTCACTGTTCAGGACGCTACTGTCCGGCGTCTTTGCCTGATTCCCGCTTCGGATGCCGGCGGAGTCCGGCGCAGCGTCAAGAATGTTTGCTTCGCCTGTTGTCCCATTCACCAAGACTGTTGTGCCTGGTGGGTATTGTGCGCGGGCGTTGGGAATTCCGACAATCGTCGGTATTTTGAGTTCTCGTGCCAAGATGGCGAGGTGGGAGAGGACACTGCCAGTCTCGGAGATGAGTCCGCCAAGGTGTGGCAGAAGAGACGCAAGCTCAGGATCGAGGGTTTGCACAACAAGCACAATATGGTTTTCTCTCTCCTGCCCGGCCATTTTCTCCATGGTTTTGGGCGGAATATCGGCAGGAGAGTGCACCACAATTCCTGTTGCAATGCCGCCTCCAGCGCCGCGCGATTGGCGGGATTGCAAGTCCATTTCGGGAATGGGCGTGCCATCTTCTGCCAATCGGAAAGCCGTGGGAAGCGGGGAAGACGAGAGCGTCTCAACTCGTTCTGCGAGCAGAGGGTGAGGGGTTTTCCCGTGCACTGTATCGTCGAGCTCTGCAAGGCGAAGTAAAAGGACGTCTGTTTGTTTCTCAATGCCGCCTGTGGCGACTGCGCGGGCGCCGAGTTCCCAGGCAGCGCGGGCGCCGAGCTCTTGTGTCCATCGGACGCGTACGCGCAGTGCTTCTCGGAAGAGGAAGAGGGAATCGGTGTCTGTTTCTAGAGCTTTGGGCTTGACAGAAAAGTCGAGGTCGGCACTGGGCGTTGCTGTCTCCGACACCGGAGAAAAAAACACTGGGATATTCTGGCTGATCTCGTTTTCTCTCTTTTGCTTCTCTGCGGTATGTGCCTGACTGCCGTTGTTTCTGTTGCTCGTATGGGCATGCGAGGTATTCATCCGGACTCGTTGTCCCGGAGTGTGCGGAAGAGAAGACGGACGGATTCCTGGGGGGATCAAGATCAGGACCCCTGGTTTCTGCGCGATAATCGCCGCGTCATCAAGGCCCGCTGCGCTCTGTTGTGTGAGGGTTGCGAGCGCAGTGCCGGCAGCAGAAGGTCCGGTCGCGTCGGGACCGAGCAGCATTCCCGCGAGGATCTCATGTCCGTGCAGGGCTACCAGGGCTGTTTGGGTGCGTTGCAGGAGAGAGAGCAAGGTTTTTTCTGACAGGTCAGTGAGGTTGGGAACATCGGCCAAATCGGTATCGATCCGTGTAATGAGGTCTTTTGCCAGTGTGGGCAAGGCGACACGGAGTTTTCCCACTCTCCAGCTCACGGCGATTTTGCGGATTCCTGTGACTGGGTTGAGTCTTTCTTGCCATTTCGGTCGAGAAGCGGCAATTCCAATGATGTCGAGATCAACTGCAACGCGTCCTCCAAGAGTGAGGACAAGAGGAGAAGCTGCGAGTTTTTTGGCAGAAGAGGTGCCGAGGATGCCAAGGGATTCTCGCATGGCAGTACGCAGGGGCGGAATCCACAGGTCATTTTCGAGAGGAAAGAGCGGCGCGCTGAAGGTTTCGGCGACAGGGCCCGGACCGAAGAGGGGGCTTTTTGCTTGTAGGTTGTGCTGTGCTGTCGTGATAGGGCGACTTTGCAGCAGCCAGAGGGTGCCTTTTGCGTCGAATGCCCACTCGATATCTTGTGGGCAGCCATAGAGTTGTTCTGCTTGTCCTGCTAAACGTGCGAGTTGGCGGCGTTGCCGCCTGCGTAAGGTCACGGTTTCTGTGTGCGGACTTCGTGCCTTGTTGGTCTGTTGCAGGACATTTCCCTTTGGTGTCAGATGTATTTCGTTGCCGTTTGCCTTCCCGCCGACGAGGTCATCCGGGATGCCTCTTCCCGCGACAATAACGATACGATCATTTCTTCCTGTGACGGGATCGGCGCTGAACATGATCCCGCCGATGTCTGCATGCAGCTGGCGTTGCACGAGAACGGCCATGTGGCCTGTGGTTGATGCGATGTCCGGCGCGAGAAAGTTTTCTGAGGGAACAGAGGCGAGTACGGTGTTGACCGCGCTGAGAAAGGCGTGCCAAGACCGTACGTTCAGTACAGACTTGAAAACCCCTGCATAGGACGAGGCCGCGGTGTCCTCAATAGTGGAGGAAGAGCGCACAACAAGAGAAAGTTGCCCCTGGTCAGACAGATCTGCCCATGCCTTCTTCAGGTTATGGTGGAAGTCGCGATCTTCTAATAGTGGTTCGACATGGGGGAGGTTGTACTTTTTGTTGGTCTCGAGAGTGTTGCCTGTCGCGTGATTCTCGGTGGTAAGGACAAAGCCGGGAGAGACCTTCAGGCCGATACGTGCGGCATACGCAATGTTTGCTGCCTTTGCTCCCGTAAGAGAGGAATCGGTGGCCCACTTGTCATTGAGGCGTAGGAGCCGTGCCATGGGGTGCGTTTGTGCGAGGGTTTGCTCTGCCATGCCTCTCCTATGTCTCGTGTAGAGGTCGCTGCGTGTTCGAGACACGAACGAAATCCTCTTGGGTGGAAACTGTGCGTGGTGAAAGTGACAAGAGAGAATCAGTTCATTGAGTGTAGGGCTTATTTTGTCTAGAGGAATAGTATCTGGACTAGTAACTGTTCCCCTAGATTATGTGCTGGTACCAGAGATTTTTAGGCTAGGTTCGAGGGCCTGAGAAATCTCCAACGGTGTTACTCAAGAGAGAAACCCTTGTTGCCCGTTTTGTCTTTCAGTGAATAATCGATACGTTTGCGAATCGATTTGATTGGTTGTTCCTGTCTTGGAACTGTGGAACGCGGGGATTGAGCTTTCTGGATTTGAAGTATTGCGAGTTTTTCTTTTTCTCGAGTAAAAATTCTGACTGGTTATTTTTCTTCCACATTTTGGTTTCTGTAAAGCTTTTCTTGGTTTAAAAGGGAAAAAATTGTATTGTGCTGTATGTTGGTAGAACCAAAGAGAATGTGTGGCAAGGGGAGTTCTTGTGGTCGGGTTCCCAAATCGTGGAGTAGTGAGGGCACCGAGGGTACCCGGGGCAGTAACCCGTCGTGAAATACTGGGAAAAAGCGCGGGAATTTTTCTTATGGGAAAAGCCGTTTCGGCGGGTTTCCCTGGGATATTGCGTATTCCACGACAGGCTTTCTCCTATAACGATCCGATAGCTTTCGAAAATGTTTTGCCAGGTTCGTCTGACTGGGAATATTCGAAGCGTGTGACCTCGGAATATGAAGTTTCCGGGTATGTTTTTCCCCCGAGTGTGCAGGCAGGTGAAGAGGTCGTTTTGCGGTTTAATGTCCGGGGTCCCAATGTGGGGCGGGATGTTGCCGTGGATGTCTTTCGGCTTGGCTGGTACGATGGTGTTGGAGCTCGGAGAATTGCCCCGCGTTTTCTCGTGCAAGCAGGGTCCCCGAGAGAGGTGCCACCGGCCCGGGAAAATGGCCTTATCGAGTGTGCAGACTGGCCGGTTGCGATCAGGATTCCCACGGAGGACAATGGTGCCTCCTGGCCTTCAGGCATCTATTTGTTCCGTCTTATGGGTTCTGATGGGCGTGCTTCATACGCTCCTTTCGTTGTGAGAGATCAACGTTCTAGTGCACCTTATCTTTTACTTCTGGGACAGGACACCTGGCATGGATACAACGAATTTGGTGGGAACAGTCTTTATTCCTTTGGTTCTCGGTATTCGAATCTTGCTTCTTTTCGGGTTGGCCCAAAAGTTTTTTGGTCTTACTACGACAATATTTTGAAGCGTTCTGTCACAAGTCCGGTACACCCTGGGGCATCTTCTTCTGTTTCTCTCGCGCGTCCTTTCTCTTTTTTTGCGTGGGGAGCCCCTGGGGCAGGAGAACTATTTCGGTTTGAATATCGTCTTGTTCGGTTTTTAGAGCGACGTGGTTTCCCATTGAATTACGCGTCTTCTTTTGATATGGGGTCCCCGCGATGGGATAGCGGTCGGGCGATATCCCATCCTGTCCGTCCGGAAGTGCGGACAATTATTTTGTCGGGGCATACAGAGTACTGGAGCGCAAAAATGAGGGACGCGCTCGCGAAGGCCCAAACGGAGGGGGTGGGTATTGTGAACTTTGGCGCAAATAATGTGTACTGGAATGGCCGTCTAGAGGCCGGAGATGGCGGGAAGATCCCCTCTTCTGTCTATACCTGCTGGAAAGGAACGGAGCGAGACGGTACGCATGCAAAAGACCCGCTGCGAGAAGACCCCACTCGCGCGTCGGCACTCTTTCGCAGTCCGCATATGGGGCAGCCGGAGCAGCTTCTTTTGGGAGCAATGTTCGATGGCTGGCTGGATCGCCTCTGGGGACGTCCTGCCGTGGGAAAAGAGGCGTTTGGTCATCAGCCTTTACGCTTCGTTGACACTTTGCATCCGGTTTTTGCCGGTACTGGATTAGAGAACGGGGATGAGATCCCTGTGCTTTGCGGAGGGGAATTCGACCGAGTATTTGATTCCGTGCCGCGTATGGCAGGGACGCAGATTGTTGCCGAGACAGAGGTTCCTCGCTCCCGAAGTGGAAGGGGAGATGTAACAGTACAGCAATCTGTTTTGGTCGAAGGGCCAGTACATGATGGAAAGAATGTTCGTGTCTTCAATGCAGGGACATTCAATTGGAATTGGGGTCTCGACAATTTCTCTTTTGATCGGGACGCGCACGGAGTGAGCCGTTATATCTCGACTATGTCGAATCCGTATGGGGTGGAAAAGCAGTTTCCTCGTGCTGGTATCGCTGATTCTCGCATACAACGACTTACGGAAAACATTTTGCGTTGGGCTGCGCGGGAGGAATGAGCAGCCTGTAGCGGACCTGCTCAATTTCTGACATTTGTTGGACTGTGGGGGAGCAGCGAGCGGTTTAACTCTTGACGCTGTCGAACACAAGCGGAAGGGCGCGTGGCCCGCGGACTTGGCCTGAGGACCAGGTGACCGCTGCTGGGTCTGCAAGGTGGAAAGCTGGAATGCGTCGAATGAACTCTTCGAGGGCAACGCTCAATTCCAGACGTGCCAGGTTTGATCCGAGGCAACGGTGGATGCCTGCTCCGAAGGCATGATGGCGGTTGACTGCCCTATCGATAAGCACCTTATCGGCGTCTGGGAAGGCTGCTGGGTCCCGGTTGCCGGCGGGGAAGGGCAGGAGCAGTTTGTCTCCTGGGCAGAGTGTTTCTCCCCCGAGTTGGGTTTCTTTTACAACTTCTCTTGCCATTGTGACAGGAGCGTAGGCGCGGAGGAATTCCTCTACTGCGGTGTCCATGAGTTTGGGGTCGTCTACCAAACGGGCGAGGTCATCCGGGTGATGGGACAAGTGCCAGAGGCCGGCCCCGATCGAACTCCATGTCGTGTCAATTCCCGCCAGCATGAGGAGGATGACTGTGCCGAGAATCCGCATGTCGGAGAGTTTTTCTCCTTCGATTTCGGCCTCAAGCAGTGTGGAGATGAGATCGTCTTGTGGAGATGCTCTGCGTTCTGCGATTTTCGCGCTCAAATAGGAGATCATGCTGCCGAGACCTTCTGTCGCGGCCTCGGGATCAGTCGGACTGACTTCGAGTAGCTGGTGTACCCATTCTGTGAAGAGATCGCCGTCTTCTGGGGGTACTCCTACCATGAGAGCGATCACGGTGACGGGGATCTGCTTGGCATACTCGGCAGCGGCGTCGCATTTTCCCTTCTCGATGAAAGTATCAATACGACTGTTCGCGAGCGCGCGTATGCGCGGTTCCCATTCGGCGATGAGTTTCGGGCCGAAGGCGGGAAGCAGGATGCGTCGGAAGTCGGTGTGGAAAGGTGGGTCGGATGTGATGGGAGGGGCTTCGAGGCCCTCGTCGCCTACGGGAAGAAGCCCCGTGATAACCACTGTTTTTGAGGAGAAGGACTCTGGGTTGTACGCGACTTTGTGAATGTCTTCTTGTCGCGTCGGAACCCACACTCTTCCGTATCTGTCGCTGTGGGCAACAGGGCACTGTGCACGGAGATTTTCCCAGATGGGGAAAGGATCAGCGGTGTAGGTTGCATCACAATGGTCGAAATCGTTTTCCCAGTCGGTGACAGGCGGTTTGTTTGCCGGCATTTGCTTCTTCCCCTTGCCTGGCGAGTTCTAAAGACACTTTATGTATCCTGTGTCTTTTGTCTCCAGATTTTTTGGTCTATTGCAGTAGATCGGATGATTCGTGTGTTTTATCTGTTTTCAGCGGGGATCGGGGGAGAGTCGCAACTTTTTTTCACAGGGTTCCCTTGAAATGTCTGTAAGGAACCCCTAAAATCATATGTGCACAGCTCTTGTAGATGTCCGGAGGACCCCTGTAGACACTCTTGGGAATCCCCTCCGGAGCGGGTCTGCAAAGACTTCATGTCGGGCATGTGTGTCTGGCAGCGATACTTCGCTTTTTTTGAGATTTCTTGGGATCTGCTGTTTTTCTGCAGCCAAATTTGGCTGCAGAAAAATCTTTGTTTTTCTGCAGGGGAAAAAGATGTCTTTGTATTCTTCTTTTTTGCCGACCGTCTTGGTAGCCGGTCTCTTTGTTTTAGTTGTCTTCGATAATGGTGATAGCGCTTTCTGGGCAGTTCGCAGCGGCAAGCCGTGCTTTTTCTTCAAGTTCGGGAGGTACGACTCCGCCCTCCATCTCGTGGGCATAGCCGTAGTCGTCCGTGTCGAACAGCTCAGGAGCGATGACCACACACCGGTTGTGCCCTTGACATTCTTCTTGGTCGACGACGATTTTCATGGCAATTTCCTCGTGACAGACAGATGGTTGGCACGCGTGCGCCTTGGGTCAATAAAGAACCCATGAACATTGCAGTTTGTGTTCATGGTTCGGCGAAATTGTACTTGGGACAGAGAGGTCTATAGGAAATATCGTGTTGGTACTTTCTCCTTCCAAACTGGGAGAAAACTTTTTTTGGCAGGTTTTTGCGGGCCTGGGTTTTTTGTGGGGGAGGCCTTCTTCGCTTGATATGGGACCTTTGTGAATTTTGTGTGGAATGCCTTGTTTATGGGGTCTTCCTGGGCTTTCTCTTCTCGGTCTATGTGTTTCTTACGGGTGTGCGTGTCCTGAGGACGTCTGTTCTGTGTGCGATTCCGGGGGGAGCCTGAGAGAAGAGCGCAGCGGAGGGAATGCGAGAGAAAGAGAGGCGGAGTTCGGGTTGGAAGAAAGGGCCTTCGTATGCTCGGAGCGGTATTTTCGGTCCGATGCCCGAGTCCGATGTCTGATCAGGGAAGGGGCTCTTTATGGATTTTGCTTTGCCTCCTGAGCTCGAAGAGCTACGCAGTGTGGCGACAGAGGTTGCAGCTCGTGCCACGGTGGGACGCGAAATCCTGGAAGAGAGCTGGATTCACGGATACAGTCGTGAGTTTGCTCTCGAACTAGGAGAACGCGGATGGCTTGGCATGACCTGGCCAGAAAAGTGGGGTGGTCATGGTCGTACTCCTTTGGAGCGTTTTCTCGTTTTTGAGACGCTTATCGGGCACGGGGCTCCAGTGGCAGCGAGCTGGGTATGTGATCGTCAGATGGGTCCGTCAATTTTGCTCTTTGGTACCGACGAACAGAGACGCCGTTTTCTTCCCGACATGATCGCAGGGAAGGCCGCGTGGTGTATCGGGATGAGCGAACCTGACGCGGGATCCGATCTCGCTTCTTTACGCACGAGCGCAGTGCGCGACGGCCATGCATTTGTGGTGAACGGGGCGAAAGTGTGGACGTCCTTTGCCCATCAAGCTGACTGGTGTTATCTCATTTGCCGCACCGATCCCGCAGCAAAAGCACACCGGGGACTCTCTGAGTTTCTTGTTGATATGTCGAGTCCGGGAGTGACCGTGCGCCCTCTCGTCGATATGACGGGTGAGACTGATTTCTGCGAAGTGATCTTTGAGAATGTGCGTGTTCCTGCGGAGAATCTGGTGGGGGAACTGAACGGGAGCTGGCAACAGACCATGCGTCAGCTTGAGCACGAGCGGGGTGGGATCGACCGTCTGGTAAGCAATTGGGCGTTGTATCGCGACAGTCTGGCGAGAGCCGATATGACGGATCCTTTGATCCGCCAGGAAGTTGCCGCGATTGAGAGCGGTTACCGGGTTGGGCGCCTTCTCGTGTTGCGCGAAGTGCTCCGTCAGGCCCCGCAGAGCTTTTCGGCTGCGACGAAAATTTTCTGCACCAGACTCGAGCAGAGAGTCGCGTCTTTTTGCATGAAAGTTTTGGGAGCTGACGCGATGCTGTGGGATCGAGTGTCACGAGCGGTTTGCTACGCGCCGGCTTACACCATACAAGGTGGTACAAATGCGATTCTCGCCAATGTCGTGGGAGATCGCGTGCTTGGCCTGCCCCGGTAAGCCGGTCCCCGTGTGTGGGTCTCGGCGCGTCAAACGCGGGAAAACTTTCCTTTGTCGGAGTGCGTTTCATTATTTGCACGTGGCGTTGTGCAGACGTCGTGCAGACGTTGTGCAGACTTTTTTGTTGCGAGCGACTGTCAACTTTTGTTGGGGCAAAGTCGGGAAGAACCTTTCCAGACTCTTTGAAGAATATGATGAGAGCAAAGGGGGACTTCCAAAGGGGAATACTGTGGATACGTTATGTGACACTGTGGCTATCGTGACAGGGGCGAGCCGGGGAATTGGGAATGCCATTGCCCGTCGTTTTGCTGCAGAAGGTGCCTCGGTAGTGGTCACTGCTCGTACCATGCGGGCGGGAGAGAGCAAGTTTACCGGCTCTCTTGAGGAGACTGTTGCCCAGATTGAGGCGGTCGGGGGGACGACTGCCCCAATCGTTGCCGACCTCTCGGTGGAAGAAGATCGAGAACGACTTGTTGCAGAAGCAGAGCGCCTGTATGGGCAAGTCGACATTCTGGTGAATAATGCGGCGGTGACTTTTTTTCGTCCCGTGGCGGATTTTTCGATGAACCGTTTCCATCTCATGATGGAGGTGCAGGTCGCGTCAGCGTTTGATCTTTCCCAACGGGTGTTGCCCGGCATGCTTGCACGAGAGCGAGGTTGGATACTTCAGGTTTCGTCTTTGGCGGCTCGTCATCCCCAGGGACCGCCCTATCTGTTTCAGATTGGCGGCGGCGGTACGGTCTACGGGATGTGCAAGGCAGCGCTTGAGCGTTTTACCACGGGGTTGGCGTCTGAGGTATACGACAAGGGTATTGCGGTGAATTGTCTTTCTCCGTCGGGGGTTGTTGCCACTCCCGGTGTGATGCACCACAAACTGATCCCTGCCGGGATGGAGGAGCATGCCGAGCCGGTTGAGGCGATGGCTGATGCGGCTCTTTCCCTGTGTAGTGGTGACCCGAAAAAGATGACAGGAAAAGTGGTTTATAGTCTTTCGCATTTAGCCGAGATGGGTATTGAACCACAGCCCCTCTGAAAGAACGCTCGTTTGGTTTTTTCGCTCCGTGTGCTTTTGCGTTGTGCGCAAGGCTTGGGATGTGAGGTTTAGTGCGTGAGGTCTTGCGTGCTTTTTTACTTGATCCGGGCCGTGAGGGGTTTGCGAGGGTTTGTCCTGGTGCTGTGGAGTGAGTGGACCGAATATGGGTTTTCCGGCCGGGCATACTCTGTGGCCTTTTTGTTCGCGCATGTCATGTTTTGTCCGATAGTCTCCAGGAGGCGTGAAAAGCGTTGTGCATAGAGGGGGATCATGGCTGAGACGGTGCAAGAAACCGGTACTGAAGAGAAGGTGCGCCGTGAAGCAGCTGTCTGCGGCATGATGATCGCGTATTGGGCAGAGCGGTTTCCCACTTCGCTTGCGCTGCGTTCTCCTGTTGCCGACCTCACCTTTGGCGAACTGAACGCGCGGGCAAACCAGTTTGTGCGGGCGTTGCGCAGCCAGGGTGTGGGCGCGGGTGACAGCGTTGCGCTTATGTGCTCGAATCGTTTGGAGTTCCCTGAAGTCGTGGTAGGTGCCCAGCGCATGGGGGTGCGTCTTACTGCAGTGAACTGGCATCTCACGGGGGAAGAAGCCGGCTACATCGTTGACGATTGCGAGGCAAAAGCTTTTATTGCCGATGCGCGTTTTGCCGGCGCTGCGGTTGGTGCTGCCAAAGTGGCAGCAGCTGCGACTGTGCGCCTTGCCATTGGGGGGAGTATCGCGGGGTTTGTTGCCTATGACGAGGCGTGTGATGCCGAGTCTGCGCATAATATTGAGGACCCTTCGCTCGGGACAAGCATGTTGTACACGTCAGGTACAACGGGTCGACCGAAAGGTGTGTTTCGTCCGCCTAGCCCGGTAGAAACTTCTTCCTCTCTTTTTGCTTCGGCAGCGTACGAGCCAGGGGAATCTTTTCACCTTTGTACTGGCCCTCTCTACCATGCCGCTCCTCTTGGGATCTCGCTGCGGGGTCCGTTGGCTGCTGGGGTGGGAGTCACCTTGATGGATGGCTGGGACGCTGAGGAGACCTTGCGTCTTGTGGAAGCACACCGGATTACCCATTCGCATATGGTGCCGACCATGTTCCACCGCTTGATTTCTCTACCAGAAGAAGTGCGGCGTTCCTATGACGTGTCTTCTTTGCGCTTTGTGATGCATGGTGCGGCACCTTGCCCAGTCGCCGTGAAGCAGGCGATCCTGGACTGGTGGGGCCCGATTGTGCATGAGTACTACGCGGCAACCGAGGGGTCGGGAACTGTTGTAGGGCCCGAGGACTGGCTGCAGCGGCCTGGCACAGTCGGAAAACCGCCTTCTCCTGATCATATCCGGATCGTTTCTTCTGATGGGATGCCCGAAGGGGAAAACCCGCTCTTGGGAAGTCGCGAAGTCGGCACTATCTATATAAAAGCCCCAAATTCTGGCCGTTTTGTTTATTTTAAGAATGAAGAGAAAACGGCAAACACGTACGATGGTGATTATTTTACTCTAGGTGATATGGGGTATCTCGATGAAGATGGTTACCTGTTTCTTACCGACCGCAGTGCCCATCTGATTATTTCGGGCGGGGTCAACATTTATCCGGCTGAAGTAGAAGAAGTCCTCCTTGCGCATCCTGCTGTCGGCGACGCAGGCGTGATTGGCGTGCCAAACGAAGAATGGGGCGAAGAGGTGCGTGCTGTGGTGGAGCTGCAACCTGGTGTGGTGCAGACCGACGCGCTCGCCGCTGAACTTATGAGCTTTTGTCGGGAACATCTTGCTCGCTACAAATGTCCGCGACAAGTGGACTTTGTCAAGGAATTGCCGCGACATGACAATGGAAAGCTCTACAAGACGGCGTTGCGTGCCCAATATCGTGTCGCGTATGAGGAAGCAAAAAAGACAAGAGAGTAGGGTAAAAGCCAGGTAAACGAGCCATTAACGCGAGCATGCTTCTGATTATTGGTAATTGTCGGAAATCGGCAGGGAAAACTGAGATGCTCTCTCCAGGAGTGAAGAGGAAATGTGTTCTTGGGATGCGTCAATATGTTGCTGGGAAAGCGCTTTGCCAAAAGTTGTCAGCCTGGCGAACCGTCACGATCTTCTCTTTTTTAGCATGATGGAGTGTTCTGTCTGAATGAGTGTGTGACAGAATGAAATCTGCATGAAATTGGTGTTCGTTTTTTGCGGTTTTTGTTGGATTACTGTAGGGCGAGCTGCGTAGAAAAAATTGGGCACCGTCAGGCCATGGGGGTACTAAATGACTAGCACACAACTTCCTTCCCTCGCTCAGCGGGTTCGGGAATCAGAATGGGGGGGAGGCTCGCAAGCACTCGCCGCCGCTGCTGTCCACTGGGAAGACACGTTGTTCGCGTCCCGTTCCACAATGGATGAACACGCGCGCCGTCTTGCAACCCCCGGTCTTATGCCACCAGCGCGCATGCTGCGCCAAGGACTGGCAATGGGCTTGTCCCAAATACGCTATGCCTTACGACACTTGCCAGGTGACTTCCGTAACGATCTGCGTCCTGTGAATGAGACCGAAGAATGGGTCAAAGGAATGATCGCCCGTACGACACGGGACCAATGCGAATTTCTCGGCCCCTCGGGAGCGGAGATTGCCCGTATTCTCGATGCCAGCGAAGGCCTTGCACCCGGCATCATGGTCGAAGAAATTCGCCGTCGACCTGTGAAGTGCCGGCCGGTGCCCGCCGCCGCCGTCAACTATGTGCTGCGGAAAGTTTTCGACGGTGCGATTGGTCCTGTCGAGCCTGACCCTGTCGCGTACACGCCAGTGTCACAAATGCACCGAGCCACACTTGACGACGGTCGCAATGTTCTGGTGCGTGTCCAGCGGCCTGGCATCGTTAGCCAGTTGCGTGGTGACGCCCGCGTGACCGCCACACTTATCGGCCCGCTCGAGTCACAGTTTTCGACGGTGCAAGAACAGCGCCCCGGTGCTTTTGTAGAGCTTGCGACCCGCCAGATCATTGAAGAAACCGACTTGCGGAACGAAGCGCTCAACGCTGTGCTTCTCGCCTTGGCAGTCGAAGAAATCGGCGTAGAGGGCGTCGTGATTCCCCGCCCAGTGCCTGGCTTTGTGGATTCGCGTGCTGTTGTCTTTGACGACATTGGTGGTCGGCCTTTTGCGCCCGCCGCACACACCCTGGCAGTCGATAAAGTCGTGAACAGCCTTGTCGGAATCTCGGCCGAGACCGGCCTGGTGAAAGGCATTTTCCACGCAGACCTGCGTCCCGAAAACCTGCTCGTTCTGGAAGACGGATCGATTGGCATTGCCGGCATCGGCACGCTGGGCTGCTTCGACGACAATACCCGACAAGCTGCCTTCAAATATCTCACGACCGTTTTCTCCGGGGACTTCCGGGGCCAGGTCGACGCCATGGAACTCGCCGGCGCAGTCACACCCGAAACCGATAAAGAAGCCCTGGTCGAGGCCCTGGCGAACACTGAATCCCTGCAGCCCGCGGGAATGTTCGGTTCTGGTGGAGAAGGCGTGATGAACGCCCTCGGACAAGCCGTGGGTGTGCTGCTCGAACACAATATTGAGCCGAACCTCGCCACGATCATGTTTGTGCGTGATGTTTTCCAGCTTCGCTACTTGATCGGGCAGATTGACGAAAATGCCTCGGTTGTGGCCTCGCTCTTGCCGCTGATGCAGCGTCTCCCACTTCTTTTGCAAGAGCAAGAACAATGAGTTTACTTGACCAGTTCGACAGGATTTTAGGGCGTGCGCTCGGTGTCAAAATGAGCGTGCGCGTCTCTTTGTCTCCTGGTATCTTACTGGGGCGTGTTTCAAATTTGAGCGTACAGCTTCGCGAGCTCTCGGTGGCGGGGCTGCTGATCGAGAGCGTGGACGTGCGACTGGGAGAAACACGCGTGCTCTTGCGCCTGCCACCCACAGTCCGAATCACTGATATTTCGGCCGGTGTCACGGTGACGCAAGACGCCTTTGACCGCTGGACACGCATCGCAGCTCTGCCCGTGCGTCTCCGCTTTCGTCCTGACCGTGTGGTCGCTCGCACAGGTCTTGCCGGTCTGCGTCTCGGAGAAGCAGCAGTCGGCCTCACGGTGGAGAACAACCTGTTGCGCCTGGCTCCTCTCTCGGTGAATGTGCTGGGCTTTGGCCTTGGTAGCCCAAGTGAGATTTTTGCCGTCGCCCTTCCCCTGCCGCCCCTGCCTCATGGGGCCCGTGTGATCGACCTCACCTCCTATGATCGTCGTGTAGAAGTCACCTTGGGAGTGCCGGAGTTCGAGACATCGATCGGGTGGGAGGATCTACGACAGCTCCGCTCTCAATCAGGTAACCTGGGACGTTTCTCCCGGAGAGGCCAGTACGAGACAGAACGTGTTGCCGAGCAGCAGCGTGTGCGAGAAGAGCGAAATGCGCGTCGCCGTGAAACGCGTGTCGCGCGGGTCGAACGCGCAGCGCGGCGCAGGGCAGCGCGCAGCATGGAGAGACGAGAAGAGAGACGAGAGCTACCCAGACGGAGTTCCTCTTCACCATCGTCTTCACCATCGTCTTTGCCGCCACCTTCTGATAGGTCTGTTGGACGCCGTCGCCTTTCGTCTGCGAGACCGGAGAAGCCGGATCCCTCGACTCAGTCGGGTGTGGGCGAACAAGATGCACCGGAAACACCTGAGAATGGGAACGGAGATATCTTTTCTGGGAAGAGCAGGTCTCGACAGGAAAAACCTGGTCAGGGAAAGTCTCGGCAGAGAAGACGGGCTCCGCAAAGTTCCGAAGGAGATCTTGAAATCGGTCCTGAAAATACTCCGGAGGACACTCCCGAAAGTGAAACCTCACAGCAGCAGGACAGTGGATCTTCGCCGTCTTCTCCTGTCCCATCGGAAAAGGCATTTCGCGAGGTGTCGGACACAGAATTCCTCCCGGATATGGCGCCTGGTTCTTTTCGGGGCAATGGAGTTTCCCACCCATTGAAACCGCGTCCTCTCAATACCACGCCGGATGAAACCTTGCCCGGTGAGACTGTGCCGGATGAGACCCTGCCCGGTGAGACTGTGTCAGGAGATGACGCTGCCTCAGACGCATCACCAAACGCGCCTGAAGATCCGGACACCGGAGGCCCAGATTCTCCTGGAGGCGAGTGACGCGGGTTTGGTGCGGTGTGCTTTTGGCGGGTGAGGGCGAGTGACGCGGGTTTGGTGCGGTGCGCTTTTTGCAGGCCCCTCTGCGTGGCAGGGCACCGCTGCGCGCGGCGGCGAGTCTTTGTATTTGTCATGAAGAGGGCAGCGCACGGAGAAACAGCGTGCGCTGGTGGGAGTCCGCGCGGTTGGCGTGTCTTTTTTGTGAAGCGAAAAGCGCACCGTATCCGCTCTTCGGGAGAGTCGTTCTCCCGAAGAGCGAACACGAAAGGGCAGGTGGCACGGGGCAGTCGAAGGGCTACTTACTCTTTTTTGCCCCAGAGAGAGACGCCGGCGGGAATGTCTTTGAAGGGGAGTTCTTTGTCAGGACGGGGTTCGGATGGCAGGCCGAGGACCCGTTCCCCAATAATATTGCGCTGTATCTGATCAGTTCCGCCCCCGATCGGGAAAAGCGGACTCGAGAGGACCATGTTTTCTATGCGCCCACCGAGTTCTCCGTCTTTGCCGGCGAGCACACCGGCAGGGCCGAGAATCCGCAAAACAGACTCGCGTAGTTCCCGAATCATGGCATTCGCCGCGAGCTTTCCAGTGGAAACCTCTGGGCCTGGACGTCCACTGCGAGACTGCGAAGCCTTGGAGCGAAGCACCGTGTAGCGCCCGATTTCCAGGAGGGTATACACCCGTGCAATGTCTTGTCTGGTAAGCGGATCGTCAATCTTGTCATATTTTCGGGCCAGATCTACCAGCATCTCGCCGTTCGGGCCGCCAAATTTACTGTCGGTGCGGGAGCTTCCTTCCATGTGCGGCACAAGGTCGCCCACTATGGCATTCAGGTCGTTTTCGCCAATGGAAAGGCCGACCATGCCGCCGCCTCCCATCGAGCCGGCACCTAGCATGGTGCGCTCATGCGCCAGTGTGGTGAGGGTCACTCCCCACCCGCCGTTTTGTTCTCCCAGCAGGTTGGCGTGGGGCACACGGGCGTCAGTAAAAAACACCTCGTTGAAAATAGCCCGACCGGTCATCTCGGTGATGGGCCGGATCTCAATGCCCGGCTGGTCAATTTCGATCACAAAATAGCTCAGGCCACGGTGCTTGCGCACTTCGGAGTTGGTGCGCGCAATGAGAATGCCGTACTTGGCAAATTGTGCACCAGAAGTCCAGATCTTCTGGCCGTTCACGACCCATTCGTCACCGTCGCGTTCTGCCTTTGTGCGCAGCCCCGCCAGGTCAGATCCAGCTCCCGGCTCACTGAAGAGCTGGCACCAGATTTCTTTCCCTGTCACAATGTTGGGAAGAAAGCGCTTTTTCTGTTCTTCGGTGCCGTGTGTCCAAATGGTTGGCCCGGCAAGGTTTTGCGCAATTCCCGCCGGAGGCCCGAGCGCCCCAACCGATCGTCGCACGTCTGCCACAATCCGCATCGCCTCAGGTGGCAACCCTCGCCCATGGGACTCTGCCGGCCAGGTTGGGAATCCCCAACCTGAAGCGGCGAGTCGCTCCCACCATGCTCCCAAACTCAGTTTTGGATCCCAGTTCTGCTCAAACCAGTTCCGTGCTTCTTTTTCGATCGCAGTATTGCTCATCGTCTGTGCCGGCACAGCGATCCCCCTCTCCCTTATCGAAGACCCCCTATAGCGTATCCCCCTCACCCCCTCAAACAAGCCCCCGCCCCTAGTCTTTTTTTCCTTTTCCAACCCAAAGGCAGAACAAGCTCATTTTTCCATCCCCTCCCAAGAGAGACGGCTTTTCGGGCAAGCCTTTGCTGGACAGATCACGAATACATATCAAATTCGCCGCTCATCGCCTCCAGACTCTCATACCACGCTTCGTTCAGGAGCTCGTCGTGGAGGAAAGGCTCTTCGAGTTCTTGGAGGAAATGGTCTTCGAGGTTGGCGTCTTGGAGATCAATACCTTTGAGCTTGGACGTTTTCGAGGTAAGCGTTTTGGATGTTGGTCCAGGTGAGGTTGGCGTTTTCGAGATCGGCGCCGCTGAGATCGGTGTTGGTGAAGTCAATTTCTTGAAGGTCTGCGTTACGGAGGCATGCTCCGGCAAGGTGAGGGAGGAGAGGTCTGCGTGAGGAAGGCCCACATGGGAGAAGAGGTCATGAAATGCGCGAAGGAGCGGGGGTATGAGAAGTTTTCTGTAAACCAGTAGGGAACGTTTTTTTCGATGAGGTCGGGGTAGGGCAGGGATGGCCCAGGGCAGCCTTCGTAGTGCCATTGGCGTAGTGTCGCTGAATCGTGGCCGAGTGTGTCCGCGATGTCGCTCAGGTTGAAGAGACCGGCCTTGTGCAGGGTGAGGTCGATCGTATTTGGTGGTAGGTCATCTTGGGTCGTGTTGTCTGGTAGCCGGTCTTGGAAGATGTCTCGTGTCAGGTTTGCTGGTGTCGGGTCTGTTGGGGTGGTGTCGGAGGTCTGGTCTGGTGTCGGGTTGTTTGGTGCCGGTCAGGCCATCACCGACAGGAAACAGGAGTGCATGCAATTCGAAGTATTGTTTTTCCTCGTGCGTGCGGCGAGAGTTCTAACTGGCGAGGGTTTTGCGGTTGTCGAGCAGTTCTCGCCAGCGGCGCATCGTATCCTCGGGGCTGTCGAGCCATTCCCAGCGGGCGGCAAGCTGGGTGGTTTCGCGGGTTTGACCAGGGAGCCAGGCGCGGGCGATGTCGGCCCAGTGTTGGCGGGCGTCGAGAATGGCAGCGAGGTGTTCAATTTCTGTGATGTGGCGTTTGAGGTCTTCGTTGTTGTTTTTGACTGCGGCATACCAAGCGTTGGCAAAAACCGCAGACAGCGTACCTCTACGGTTTCCTGTTTGGCGAGCAAGAGATTCGGCTTCTTGCAGAGCGACATGGAATTCTTCGTCGGGAGCGGTGCCTGCTGCAGCAATGGCAAGGGCGACGAGAGCGTTTTGTTGGTCGACGAGGTTGCCGGTTTGTTGGGTGAGGCGGATGGCTTCTTGGGCGTGGGTTTTTGCAGCTTGGGAGTCAGTCCAGGCTGCAACGCGGGCGAGGCAGGAAAGAGCTTCGGCTTGCGCCATTACCGAAGCTGTATTTTGGGCATATGCAAAACTTTTTTGATACGCCTCAATAGAATTTTTAGTTTGGGCACACTCAGCAAAGCCCCAGCCCCTATTGAGCCAGTAGTCGCCAGTGATGGCGGGTAGTTCGTCGGGAGTGGGGAGCATGTCGAGACCAGTGCGGCAATCTGCCCGGGCAAGATGAGCAACCGCAGTCCATCGCTGGGCTTGGATACCAAGAGAGCGTTCTCGTGTCGCGATGGTAGCGAACTCGTTTTGCGCGATGTCCCATCCTGCGGTAAGGCGAAGAGTCGCTGCATTGTGGAGTGCAAAGAAGTCGCGGGCGTTTTGAGGGAGGAGCGGGGAGCGGGCGGCTGTAGTGAGATGAGCTTGGGCGTTTTCAAGAGTGCCGTTGCGGTAGAGCCAGAGGCCGTGTGCCCCGCGGGCGAAAGTAGCCGCGGGAGTGTCCCCGGTGATGCTATCGGGAGTGATGTCAAAGGCGTTCCAGAAGCCTGTGAGGGCGAGGCGGTCCGCGGTTTTGATGAGCCAGTCGGGAAGTTGGTCGAGTTGGGTGGCGTGGGTGAGGAGGAGAGGGTAGTCGGCGGCGAGGTTCGCGAGGTCGGTGTGGGTGGCGGTGTCGCCGAGGCGCTCGAAGTTTTGTTGGGTTTCGTCCCAGAGCTTTCCCATGTGTGTCTCCTTTCCTGGTCGGATTGTAGTCCTGTGGGAGGAAGGGACATCTGTGTCTTCTGGGTGTTTGTTTTGTAAGCCAGTGGTTTTGTTGCGGGCGTCGTGTTTGGCGAGCCAGGGGATGATGGTGTCGCGGTGCCAGTAGCCATAGCCGGGGACGGTTGGGGGGCTGACATCGAGCGGTGGACAGAAGATGCCGTGGACGGCCCAGTCTCGTAGGGTCGGGATGGGGATGCCGGTGGTGCGTGCGATTTCGGGCAGGCTCACGAGGTTGGTGTCGGGCAGGATTGGTTCGATGGGGAGTGTGTGGTCTGTGGATTTTTCGGGTTGCTTGGGTTTTTTTGGTTTTGCAGGCTTTTCCGGTTGTTGTTGAGGGTTTTTGGTGTCGAGGACGGTTTTGGGGTCGGGACTCGGGCTGGTTCGGTTGTGTGTTTTCGTGAGTGAGGTGGGGAGTGTGTCGATCCAGTCGGCTATTTTCCCGTCATAAAACCAGTAGGGAACGCTTTTTTCGATGAGATCGGGGTAGGGCATGGGATGGCCGGGACAGCCTTCGTAGTGCCATTGGCGCAGTGTCGTGAGATCCTGACCGAGATGTTTTGCGATGTCATCGAGACTGAGAAGGCCGGCATTGTGGAGAGTGAGGTCGA